>Ga0114964_10001190_pt1 | contig 19180 bp, 13 predicted proteins | sample C_131016_MF_Meta_FD_92638 | JGI IMG/M metagenome (GOLD analysis project Ga0114964, IMG submission 92638) | Freshwater microbial communities from Lake Croche, Canada to study carbon cycling - C_131016_MF_MetaG | ecosystem: Environmental > Aquatic > Freshwater > Lake | place: Lake Croche, Canada... | reverse complement strand
GCAGGGCTAAAGTAACCAAACCCTAAAAGGAAAAAGGAAATTAAAATGACACAAGCATTATTAGAAAGCCGTTGGGGCGAGACGAAAGACGCCCTGTTAGAAGGCTTACAAGGTTCTAAGCGCACTTCAATGAGTGTAATCTTAGAAAACACACGCAAGCACTTGGCTGAAAGTGCAACTGCAGGTGGCACAACAGCTGGTAACATCTCTACACTTAACCGTGTGATTCTACCAGTTATCCGTCGTGTTATGCCTACAGTTATCGCTAACGAAATCGTTGGCGTACAGCCAATGACTGGCCCAGTTAGCCAAATCCACACATTACGTGTACGTTATGCAGATAGCGCAGACATCGTAACTGCTGGTGACGAGGCATTGAGCCCATTCAAGATTGCTACTAGCTACTCTGGTACTGGTTCAGATCCCAATGGTAAAGCTGTTTCTACAGCTAGCCTAGAAGGCGTACCAGGACGTCGTATCAACGTTCAAATCTTGAAACAAGTTGTTGAAGCTAAAACACGTAAATTGTCTGCTCGTTGGACATTTGAAGCCGCGCAAGATGCACAAGCAATGCACGGTTTGGACGTAGAAGCTGAAATCATGGCAGCTTTGGCTCAAGAGATCACAGTTGAAATCGACCAAGAAATTCTTGGTTCACTACGTGCTCTAAGCGGTCAAACATATGCATACAACCAAGCTACCGTATCTGGTACAGCAACATTCGTTGGTGACGAACACGCCGCTTTGGCAGTTGTTATTAACCGTGCCGCTAACTTGATCGCACAACGTACACGTCGTGGCGCAGGTAACTGGGCAGTTGTATCACCAGCCGCATTGACAGTATTGCAAAGTGCTACAACTAGCGCATTTGCACGTACTACAGAAGGCACATTTGAAGCTCCTACAAACACCAAGTTTGTTGGTACATTGAATGGCGCAATGCGTATTTACGTTGACAGCTATGCAAGCGATTCAACTAACGTATTAGTTGGTTATAAGGGTACAAGCGAAGCTGATGCAGCCGCTTTCTATTGCCCATATATTCCTCTAATGAGTTCTGGTGTTGTTCTTGATCCAGCAACATTCGAACCAGTAGTTGGCTTCATGACACGTTACGGCTATGTTGAGTTGTCAAACACAGCATCTAGCTTGGGTAACGCTGCCGACTACCTAGAAAGCATTACAGTAGCTAACTTGAGCTTCCAGTAATCTAGTAAACAAAACTTTTATTCTCAACGGGATGGGAAGTTTACATCAAAGGGCCGAGAGGCCCTTTTTTGTTGGCGGTACGATCTAGAGTATAAATATTCGTGTAGCAACAGCTACAGCTCGTGTTAGACACACATACACACAAAGGAGAAAAATATGAGCAAAACACCTTACGAGATCCGTCTCGAACTTCTCAAAATGGCCAACGAAATTCTAGTTACGCCAGTACACCAAACCCGAGTAGCACTAAGCGACGAATACCATTCCAAGCTGAACGATGCCAATCGTGGTACGCTACCTTACCCAACCATGCCTAGTTTTCCCACTAGCACGGATATCGTAAGCAAGGCCGAAGAACTCAAAAAGTTTATAGACCAAGCGTAAAAGATGAAAGCCCCTTTAAGGGGCTTTTTGTTGAGTGCCATTGGGCTATGTTACGCTCTAAGTACCCTACGCATGGGAATTCTATGGTAGCCGTTGGTTTTGGTAGCGGGCGAATAGAACCCAGTAGTGGTACCACCACCGCCTACACCCTGCCAGTCAAACACCAAACTCATGATATTATTTACATCATCTGTGGTAGAACTTGATGTAAACATGCTTGGAGTACTGCTCCAGATATAGCTACCGTAGGGTGAGCCTGCGAGTGCTTCTGCACCACCTGATTGGAATATGGCCACCGATGTCTGTGCAGGATTGGTACTGGTTCCTGTAAATGTACCACCCACTGCTCGTGGGTTCATGTTATTTTGAGTTAGACCAATATTGGTGTATTCATAATTGGTTAGAGCACTAGTAAGATTGTTGTAGGTGGTTGGCTTGAGGTTACGATAAACTTCATAAAGTTCAAGTATGCTGGGCACATACCAGTCAGTAAAACCATTGATGTTGTAATTTTTTATTCCAGTGGCTCCAACAAATCCAGCGGCAGCATAGGCTGTGGTGGCCGCTGAACCGTCGTAACTGTAAACAATGGCAGTGGCCGTACTCACTGTGAGTGTGGTGCTAGTGGTACTCCATTGAGTTAGGCCAGTGCTATATCCCGACTGGCTTGGGCGAGTTCCCCTGTCAGCTATCACGAGCTCGTAAATTGTGCCATTGGGCCATTGTATCGCGCCTGCGTAATATCCGCCCTGTGCAGTCCAATATGTACCAATTGCAGGTGCGACATTTGGATTGACATACATGTCTGAAGTGCCCCACGTTCCACCACGAATTGTAACCCCGCTACCGATGTTTATTGCCATATCTAATTCCTGTAATTAATTGTATATTGATATTTAGTCAATATTGTTGACTAAATATTCATATGAAGCTCTTTAGATACAGTACCAAAGACGCTTGCTTGATCCTATATACCCTAGTTACATTGTTGATACCGGTTGGCCTTTGGCTAACAGATGCAACCGTAGCAATGTTGTTATGGTGTGTTCCAATTTATGCAGTTGTAGTTCTGAATGGACAAAATTCAGCATTGCACTATCACACACACTGGCCCACATTCAACAACAAAAGATATAACGAAGTATATGAGCTGGTTGCAAGTATGGCGTACCTGTTGCCACAGCAGTGGTGGAAGTATGCACACATGTTGCATCATCGCTACAACAACGATCCTGCAAATGAACAGGGCGAATGCCAGGACCCTGCATCGATCTTTTACTATAGTCGCGATGGTCGACCCAGAAACTTTTGGCGGTACTCGGTTGAGGGCGGATTTTATATCAGCTATGGATATTTGTTTGGGGCACCGTGGTATATTGAAAAAGTACCAAAAGTTGCAGAACGTTTAAAGTACGAACAACGTGCATTGCGTATTTTTATTATTGCCATGTTTTTGCTATCGGTTAAAGTGGGCGTGTTTGTTCTGTTATCTTTTGTGCTGGTGTGTATACTTAACCAAGCAGTCAGTTATGGCCTGCACTGGGAACAACTACAGTTTCGTGGTGATACCACTAGAGACAGTCATTCATCCTACAATAAGTTTTATAATTTTATCAGTTTTAATTGCGGATATCACCAAGAACATCACCACAAACCCGGAATACATTGGTCCAGATTGCCCACCGAAGTATTCCCGTTAATACCCAAGGATCGCAAAACATACGCATTACCCGCGATATTCAATAATCCGTTTTGGTCACACCTGGTTGAGCTTGTTAATAAGAAATAAATATTACTAATAACAAAAATATATCAACTAGTTAGTTAACAACAAAATAACACGAATAATACTCAAAGGGCCTTACTGGCCCTTTTATTTCAACTTGGGTTCGTTGGTTTTATCAACTGGTTTTACTTCTTCGGGTTCAACAAATCTCGAAGGATTTGATGCCCCATTAAACATAACCCAACTGTCTTCGGTGAAGATACGAATTGGTTTCCAATATTTGTGAGTAATGTTGTTTATAAAAATAACTGTAATACCAAGGATAGCAAAGCCTGCCCCAAATAGTATTGCACATGATAAAAATGTTGCCGCTGAATCTACATCCATAGTATGGTCCTCTTGATATTCATTATACACTGGCACAGGACAAAGTCAACAAAAATGGTAAATATATTTGTCCACAAGGACTTTCGTCGGTGCCAACCGCGTAGTGGCTAGAACCCACACTAATATTTTAAGGAGAAATTAACATGGCAAAAGGTCTAAAAATTGCTCACAAGCAAGCAAGTGGTACATTAACTGATCAATCTGATGGTGCAATTTACGGTGGTGTTGGTGGTATCCCACAAACAGTAACTTCAACAGGTGTAAAAACAATCAATGTTCAGTACAACACATCAGCTAATGCTGTAGTGGCCAACGGGTACATAATTACACAAAAAGGCAAGCGCGAATTCCTGGTAGCTAATTCTGCCGCAGTTGGTACTCAAGTCACATTGATACAATTGGTTAACAAAACAGGTACTAACGGTGCCAATGCATTGGTGGCCAGCGAAGGTCGTATTCAAGCATACAACACCAGTAACGTAGCTTTTAATGTAAGCCGTATCAACAATCAACGAGTGTACGATTGGTCCGGTAACAAATATCTCTACAAGACCAACACAGCGGCAAGCGCCACTTGGGCTAACGTAGCAGTTGCTTAATTGTTTTTAGCACAATAAGAAGATAGCACCTTCGGGTGCTATTTTTTTGACTTTGGCATATTTTTTCTACGTATAAATACAACAATAATGGAAAAATCCAATGAGTGTAATTAAACGACTTAATAGTGGGTATACTTTAAAAACCATCAATGCCAGTGATTCGATTACTATGGATACCTCGTTGGTAACTATAACTGGTAACTTAGTAGTTTTAGGTGCCCAAACAGCAATTGAAACAACAAACACACAAGTCTACGATAACATATTAGAACTCAATGCTGGTGTGACCGGCACTCCGGCATTGGATGCTGGTATTAAAATTGTGCGTGGAACAAGCTCAAACGTGCAATTGCAGTGGAAAGAGTCTTTGCGATCTTGGCAAATCACCAGTGATGGATCAACGTATGCCAATATCGCAACACTGCCAACCAGCGTGGTATCAACACTGCCAGCATTGACATCGTTATCACAAGATACTGCCCCGGTACTTGGCGGCAATCTAAATATCACATCTCGCACACTATACACCGATGCTGCCAAAGGGTCAGTACAAGTATATGCCAATACTGCCAGCGGTGGCGGCTCGGGAATATGGGTAACCAACACAGTATCAAGCAATGCAGAATTGGTTACTAAAAATAAAGCATTTGCTATCAGCATTGTATTCGGATAAGGAAAAAACATGGCTATTCAAAACACCACACTAACAACAACAGCGGCAAACATTTATGTCAACACCGTTGGCACCAGTGCTATTACCACTGTGCATTTTTGTAATTTTACAAATTTTAATCAAACAATCAATGTGTATTGTGTGCCCAGCGGAAGCACTGCTGGCAACAGCACAATAATTTATTCGAATTATTCACTGACACCATACAACACTTTGATCGTTTATTCTGAAAAGTTTATCATGAGCAACGTTGGTGATGCCATCATGGCCAACTGCTCGAATGCAGCCGCAGTAACCACCACAGTAAGTTCGATTGGAATTTGATAATGGGAAAACTTCTTAAGAATCCCGAGCTTGCACCAGGAGCACTGGGAGCTAGACTACCAATTGGCACTTCGGTGACCAGTGACACACCGGTTGACGGAGTAATCAGATTCAACTCGACCAACAGCAAGGTTGAATTGTACTACAACAATCAATGGAATCAAATTGCCAAAATTGGCACGGTTAACATTGTTACCGATACTTTTACAACAGCTGATGGTGTGACCAGTTATGGCCCAATGAGTTATTCATACAATAGTGGTCAAGAAGCCAGTGTGCTGGTATTTGTTGGCGGAGTACAACAAAAACCCATTACCAATTATACGTTCGATGGAACTACCAGCATTTCATTGAACCCAACAACTGGTACTGCAAATCAAACCATCACGATACTACATAATTTTAATAGCACTAACGCTACTTAAGGAATTGGTCCATGGCAATCGGTAAGATATCAGGACCAATGCTACAAACCAACTTGGAGCGCCAAGGGGTTGATCTTTCCGTTGACACAAATACCGTCTATATTGATGTGACCAACAAGCGTCTTGGAGTCAACACAACTCCGGGTGTCACATTGGATGTAAACGGCAATGCAAACATTGCCAGCTTACGCATTGCCGGAAACACAGTCACCAGCACCACTGGTAAAATTGATTTTGGATATCCTGCCAATGTGGTATTACGTGGCGGCACAAGTTACGATGTGCTATACACCGATGGCGCTGGTAATCTGAATTTTGCAAACTTGAACATTATTGCAGGATTAGATGCATTTACCGGCAACAATGTTGCACTGGGTGCAAATACTGCTGGTTATATGGTGAGCAACGCAGTCACATTAACAACCACCACCACGGTAACAGATGCTGTTGCACAATTAAACTACGTACTAGGCAAACTGGTACCTCCGGCCCCACCAAACTTTCCCAATAATACCACCATCTCGATCACAACAGGCACAATCAATGGCCTGATGACAAACTTCACACAAAACGACAACAGCGGCTGGGGCAACCTGTCAATTAGTGCTGGCACCAGCGTAAATGTTGTTAGATCTGCAACATATTCGACCAGTGCGGTCACAAACGTTGGACCCGGCAGTACAGGAACAGTGACAGCATACCTAAACGGATCACCAAAAGGCAATGTGACACTGACTGGTACCAATAGTGATACCACGGATGGTAACATCACGGTGTACGGTGTACAAGATTATCATAATATTCTATCTAGTGTAACCGCTGGGTTCTGGACTGTGTTTAGCACCTATGCATCAGCCGGTTCTGGAGTGTTACCAGGATGGAATCGTGCATACATTTATGACAGTGGCACGGGCGCTCAAACAAACAACGCAACCTGGTATTACGATGCCAGCATTGCTGGAACCCCAGTTTTCAGTAATACCAGTCTGACACTAACAAGCAATGTTGTTTCTTATTCTAGTAAAGTTCCGCATTTTAATTCCAGCACAACATTTAAAATTAAAGGAAATGTTGCCAATTTGAGTGGCGACTTGTACCTGTCAAACCCGTTTGGCGTGGGCGGCAACGGCGCTTTTGCAACACCAACAACCCCTACATATTCAAGTTTCGTTCCAAGTATTGCCACACCAGTGGCACGTAACTTGTCTGCAAGCAAGTACTTTGAAACCACAGTTGGTATAATTTCTGGATTTGGTTCCAGTACAGCGGCGTTTGGCCCTGGCCTGTCGTTCTCTAATCCGTATGCGATTGGATACTCTGGTATGATTCTTCCGGGAGCAACAGTTCTATATAAAACTGGAACCGGCAACAACATTGAAGAAACCAGTATACCTGTGATTGCAGTTGGAACCGGAAGCGGCAATGGTTTACGTATCGTGAACCCAGGATCAACTGATAACCCCACTTACACCGGCAATGAAGCGGCCTTTAACAGCACAACTGGTCCATTCTATACCTACGATGCAACCAATGTTGCTGCCGTGATACAATTTGATCAAACAAATTATAGTTCAGGATATTTGCCTGTTGGCCCCGATTTGTCTGCACAAGGCGCCAGCCAGTATTTTACATTCAAGTTTACCCGCACAACAGTTAACAAATTTGATGTGTTTTATTCAGGAACCATTGCTGGACTTTGGGTAGCAGTACCTGGAAGTGAAATTGATACCACTGCCGCACCAACAAACGGTTGGCTAGACATGAGTACTGCTTATGCCGGATCAGGTGTCCCGGGCACAGGCACCGGCGGTAATGGATCGGCAGGATGTAGTAGCGGCGGCGCGGCCATATTGGGATCGGCACAATCAAACAAGAGTGTAACAGTAACATTTGGTACTGTGCAGTCCGGCAGCAGTGGAACAAACGCCGGCAACATCTATGTACGAATTAAATTAACAAGCGGGCAAAATATAACAGCATTAAGTATAGTAACAGCAACACACTAATATGGCAATTTCAGACAGTCAGAAGGTAGACTTATTATTTAAAAAGGTTGGTTATGGAGTATCCAAAACCGACATAGCCACCTTCAAGAGTCCATCCAATGAAGGCAATGCCAGTCCGTTAATCAGCCCTGGTAGTACTATCTATCAACAAGACTATGCGATTCCATCGGTCACGCTACTGCCCACCAGCAATAGTAGCGCGGTCACCGTTTATAGAGACAGTTTGACTAGCACAGTTCAATGTGCAAAATTGCCAACAACCAATCCCGATGTTTCTTGGACCACTAAATTGACCGACTGGGTTCCAGTACAATACGGCACTGGTTATCAAGTTAAACTGTATGCTGGACCGTCTGGAAGCTCAACACCACAGAATTTTGTAAATTTACCAGCAGGCGGCTCCGGAAACAATGATGACTGGACGTTTGATTATCAGGCTGGCATAGTGAACTTTGCTGATACAAATGTTCCGACCGCAGTGGCAGGCAATGTTGTGTATGTGGTGGGTGCAAGGTATACTGGTATCAAAGGAATAACCACCTGGGCCAATATCACTGCCAATACTGTATCGGTTACTAGTAACATCACATCCAATGGGTTTGTTGGAAACATTTATGCAGATGCCATCAGTAGCAATGCTGCCAGTTATACCAAGTTTACCGGCACCACTGGGGTGGTATTACCAGTGGGCAACAACACCAATAGACCAGCTGGCACCGCTGGACAAATACGTTTCAACACCGATATATCTGTAATTGAGTTCTATAACGGATCTTCGTGGATTCCAGTCACCAACAGCATTAACGATCAACAAATTTCGCCTGATGGAGTGACTCAGAGTTTTACATTGAGCCAATCATCAACAGCCGCAGGCCTAATTGTTAGTATTAACGGTACTATACAAAATCCCGGAATTGCCTACACTGTTGTTGGCGATCAAATTGCATTTGCAGAAATTCCGCAGGCATCAGATTACATCGACATACGTTTTATTGCGTCGGCCGTTACTTCTAATGCCGATTATGAAATAATTGATACAGCAAATGTACAGGTTGGCACATCAAATGTGATCATTGATACCTTTGGTGCTGATCAATATAGAAGTGCAAAATATACAATTTCCAGTACTAATCCATATGATAGTCAACTCAGTGAGGTAAGTATTATACAGCAGGGCTCAAAGTTGGGTGTTAGCACAGTTGTTGTGGCTACTACCGGAGCAAATGCAGTCACTTTCGGTGCAAACATTAACGGATCCAGCGTGAATCTGTTAGCAAAAGGTTCCATTGCCTCAAACCAGTTGAGGATAAAACGCACATATTTTAATATCTAATAAAAAACACTGACTGCTCAGTGTTTTCCTACGGCCATGGTAAATACAAGCATACCATACCATAAGGAACCATGACCAATGGCAAACATTACCCGAATTAAGAATAATCAGATTACCGACAGCACAATTACGTATGCTAAAATTGCTCCCGGTACGCTAGTTGGATCAGTATTCAACCCCAATTTAACATTTAACAGCAATATTACTGTTATTGGTAACTTGAGTGTACAGGGCAATACCAGTACAGTTCAAAGTACAAACACTTATGTTAACGATCCTTTGATCGTTTTCAACAACGGTTACTCAGGAAGTCCAAGTTATGATATTGGTGTTATTGCCAACCGTAACTTACAAAACTTAACCGGTTACGGAAACTACAACACAGCCTGGGTATGGGTAGAGTCTGCAGGTCAATGGCAAGCGGTGGTAACCACAGAAACTGGTGCAACCACTGGTGCAATCAACAACAGCGGCTGGGGTAACATCCGCGTTGGTAACTTGGTAACGATTGGTAGTAATGTTACTGGTGCATCATTAATTGGTGGCACATTGAGTGTAACTGGTGCAACTACACTGGCCAATACACTAAGCGTATCAGCTGATGCTACATTTACAACCGGCAACATTGGTGGATTGCAAGCCAAAGCAATTGGTAATATCACACCCGGTACTGCGGCATTTACAACATTGACAACAACTGGCACAATTACTGCCAATGGCAACATTGTGGCTGGAGCCACCACAGCAAGTACAAATACAACAACTGGTTCGTTTATAGCGGCAGGTGGAGTTGGCATTGCAGGTGCCGCTTGGGTCGGCGGATTAATCAACGTTGCGGGTGCCGCAACATTGGCCAATACATTGAGTGTAACTGGTGCAACAACTTTAACAACAGCAACAACTGGTAGCTTACAAGCAACAGCAATTGGTAACATAACACCAGGCACTGGTGTATTCACAACAGGTACATTTAACACTGCCACAACAGGCGGATTACAAGCGGCACAAATTGGTAACATCACTCCTGGTACTGCCGCATTTACCACAACCACAACAGGTGGATTGCAAGCACTGTCAATTGGTAACTTGACACCAGGAACTGGTGCGTTTACTACATTGGGTGCCACAGCGGCCACAACATTGAACACCGTAACAGCCACAAGTTTCCAAGGTACGATTGGTAACACAACACCTGCGGCTGGTACATTCACCACATTGACTGCCACAAGCATGTCACTTGCCAGTTTGCAAGTACAACAACTTGGTAATGTGACACCTGGAGTAGGCGCATTTACTACATTGACTTCTGGTAGCTTCCAGGGTATTATTGGTAATGCAACACCAGCTGCCGGTACATTTACAACAGTAACAGCTCAGACTGAAACAGTTGGCGGTTTACAAGCACAAGCGATTGGTAACTTGACTCCGGGCACAGCAGTATTCACTACAGCCAATGCTACCAGCATACAGGCCACAGCAATTGGTAATGTGACACCTGGATCAGGTGCATTTACAACATTAGCAGTTAACAGTACCAGCACACACACTGGACTAGCAACATTTACAACAGCAACCACAGGCGGATTGCAAGCACAAGCGATTGGTAACTTGACTCCGGGCACAGCAGTATTCACAACTGCCAATGCTACCAGCATCCAATCAACAGCAATTGGTAACATCACACCTGGATCAGGTGCATTTACAACTGGTACATTTAGTTCAACACTGGGTGTAACAGGTGTAACCACAATGACCACTGCTAATGTTGGTGGACTACAAGCACAAGCAATTGGTAACTTGACACCTGGTACCGCAGTATTCACAACTGCCAATGCTACAAGTATCCAAGCCACAGCAATTGGTAACGAAACACCAGGTACAGCAGTATTCACAACTGCCAATGCTACAAGTATCCAAGCAACAGCAATTGGTAACATCACACCAGGGTCAGGTGCATTTACAACCATAACTGCTCAGACTGGCAACATTGGTGGCCTGCAAGCACAAGCGATTGGCAATATCACACCAGGTACAGCAGTATTCACAACTGCCAATGCTACAAGTATTCAAGCAACAGCAATTGGCAACATCACCCCTGGATCAGGTGCATTTACAACTATAACTGCTCAGACTGGCAACATTGGCGGTTTACAAGCAACAGCAATTGGCAATATCACACCAGGTACAGCAGTATTCACAACTGCCAATGCTACTAGCATACAAGCAACTGCAATCGGTAATGTGACACCGGGTACTGCGGTGTTCACAACTGCTAACGCTACAAGTATTCAAGCAACAGCAATTGGTAACGTAACACCTGGCACAGCAGTATTCACAACTGCCAATGCCACAAGTATCCAAGCAACAGCAATTGGTAATATCACACCGGGATCAGGCACATTCACAAATGCAAATGCCACAGTGGCAAACATAACTGGCACAACATCAAGCACAACTACCACAAATGGTGCATTTGTTGTAGCAGGCGGTGTTGGTGTAGGTGGTGCAATGAACGTTGGTGGCAACTTGACCGTTGCAAACATCCAAACAACAGGATCGGGCGGTAACATCACTGGAGTAAACACTCTAGTAGCATCAACTGGTCAATTCAGTAACATCACAGTTGGTGGCCTACAAGCAACAGCAATTGGTAATGTAACACCAGGCACAGCAGTATTCACCACAGCAACAGCAACAAATATTAATGCTGTTACACTTGGTAATGTGGGTGCAAAAGTAACTGGTGATGGTGGCTTCTTGAGCAACATCATTGCAAGTAATATTGCAGGCACTGTAGTGACTGCCAATGTGAGTTTATACGACCAAATCACAAGCACATCAACCGCTGGTACATTCTATCCAGCATTCTTTGACAAGACCAGCGGCAATGCCAGTAACTATGTATCAAGTAGTTTATCATACAACCCAAGCAATGGTCAATTGACTTCTACCAAGTTTGTTGGTGATGGTAGTTTACTAACCAACGTGGTTGGTACAAATGCCAACGTTGCGTACTATGAAGCAATTCTTCCAGTAAGCACCAACCAAACTTACTATTTGCCTTTTGCTAACGTGACCAGCGGCAATAGTACATTAAATGCAGTAACAACGGTCAACGTCAATCCAAGTACAAGCACAATCAGCGCACTGGCATTTGCTGGTGGCACTGGTGCATTTACAACATTGAACGCAAGTGGTGTTACACAAATCACAAACGGCACAGACTCTACAAGTACAGGTACTGGAGCATTGCAGGTAACTGGCGGTGCAGGTATTCTTGGTAACTTATGGGTTGGTGGTAACTTGTATGTTGCAAATATTTTTGCTACTACGAGCCAGCTTCTAACTATTGTTGATCCATTGTTGTACTTGCAAGCAGGTAATCCATATGGATCATACAACTATGATATTGGTGTATACAGCGATTACACAGCATCAGGATATCGTCATACTGGTGTAGCAAGAAACTTCAGTGCCAATACTTGGACATTCTTCAGTAATTTGGCCAGTGAGCCAAATGCTACAAGTATCAACTGGAATGACACCGGCATCACTTACGATAGCGTAAAAGCTGGATCATTGCTATTGGCCAACACAACAGTATCAACTAGCACTTCAACTGGTGCGTTGGTAGTCAGTGGTGGAGTTGGTATCCAAGGCAACTTGTATGCCGCAGGTATTCAGAATACCCCAATTGGTAACACAACAGCAAGCACCGGTGCATTTACAACAGTAAGCACAACAGGTAACTTGACAGTTGGTGGCAACATTGCTGTAACAGGTAATATTGTACCAAGTGCCAACGTGGTGTACAGCTTGGGTACAAGTGCATTAAGATTTAAAGATGTTTGGTTAAGCGGCCAAACTGAATACATTGGTGGATCTATCATTGGTGAAGATACCAGTGGAAACTTACAGTTAACAGCCAATAACGGTAACCGCATATCAATATCTAATACTGCCGCAAATACCATAGTGATGACAGGTAACATTGTTACCCCATATCTAATTGGTAACATAATTGGTACAACTGGGGTCATCACTGGTTTACAAGCAACAGCAATTGGTAACATCACACCTGGCTCAGCAGTATTCACAACAGCCAATGCTGTCAGTATACAAGCACAAGCGATCGGCAACATCACTCCTGGTACTGCCGCATTTACCACAACAACTACCAACACAGGTACTATTGGTGGATTGCAGGCCGTTGCAATTGGTAACTTGACACCTGGATCAGGTGTATTTACTAGTGTGCAGGCCACACAAATTGGTAACATCACACCAGGAAGTGCCGCATTTACCACAGCCACAACAGGTGGTTTACAAGCACAAGTAATTGGTAATATTGCACCAGGAACTGCCGCATTTACCACAGCCACAACAGGTGGACTACAAGCACAAGCAATTGGTAACTTGACACCTGGATCAGGTGTATTTACTAGTGTGCAGGCCACACAAATTGGTAACATCACACCGGGCTCTGCTACATTTACCACAACAACTACCAACACAGGTAACATTGGTGGATTGCAAGCACAAGTAATTGGTAACATTACTCCTGGTACTGCCGCATTTACCACAGCCACAACAGGTGGACTACAAGCAGCCGCTATCGGTAACTTGACACCTGGATCAGGTGTGTTTACTAGTGTACAATCTGCAAATATTGGTAACATTACTCCTGGAACTGGTGCATTTACAGCATTGACTGCTGGCAGCTTCCAAGGTGTAATTGGTAACATAACACCAAGTACTGCTACATTCACTACAGCAAACATTGGTGGATTACAAGCAACACAAATTGGTAACGTGACACCAGGCACAGCAGTATTCACTACTGCCAATGCTACTAGTATACAAGCAACAGCAATTGGTAACATCACACCAGGTACTGCGGTGTTCACTACTGCCAATGCTACTAGCATACAAGCAACAGCAATTGGTAATTTTGCACCAGGTACTGGTGCGTTTACTACAGCGACAGCAACCACAGTCAACGCCGCAACAATCGGTAACGTTGGTGCTAACGTAGTTGGTACTGGTACATATTTGACATCGTTAAATGCCGCAAACATCAATGGTACTGTGGCAACGGCTAACGTTAGTTTGTATGATAATATAACAAACTACACAAACAACCAAACGTTCTATTTGCAGTTCTCTAATGTGACCGCAGGTAATACTACAACTGGTGCAACTACTAGTGTCAACGTTAATCCAAGTACTGGTAACGTATCGGCTCCATACTTTGTTGGATCAGGTGCTTACTTGACCAACATCAATATTGGTGCGCTAAGTGGTACATTCCCAACTGCCAACGTTTCTTTATATCAGCAGTTGACCAATAGTACAGCAGTTGTATACAATTACTTGCCATTCTATGACAAGGCAACCGGTAACGCTAGTGCTTATACAAATACTCAATTGAAGTTTATTCCAGACACTGGTTTATTGAGTGCAACGGGAATTACTGCTACTACTGGCGCATTTACAACATTAACTACAACCAGCACAATTACTGCCAGCGGCAACATTGTGGGTGCCTCGGGTACAGCAAGTACCAACAATGTAACTGGTGCAATAATTTCAACTGGTGGACTTGGTGTTGCTGGCAACATCAACGCAGGTGTTGACGGCACTAGCATCCACGGAATTGCTGGTAACGTATTAATTGGACTTGGCGTTGCAAATGCTACATATGCTGACAGTATATTGACCATTAACGAAAACAATAGTGTTCCGGTTGTAGGACATGGATACACTATTCACTTGTCAGGTAAAAATGATAGAAATGCAGTATACGGTGCTGATAGCTTTGGAACAGGCGTAGTAAGTGCATTTAGCGGACGCCATGCACGTGGCTCTGCAACAGTACCATCAGCAGTTCAGAATGGAGATATAATTGGTGGAGTATTCTTTAAAGGATACGGCACAACAGGTTACGCCACAACTACAGCATCTACCACAGCTGGTATGCAGGTAGTTGCTAAAGAGAACTTTACAGATTCTGCACAAGGCACAGCGATTGTAATACAAACTGTTCCATCTGGAAGCACTGTGGCACAAACTGCTGTTTACATTGGCACAGACGGTAACGTTGTTGCTAATTCGGTAACTCCAAGTTCAAGTACCACAACTGGTGCGCTGGTTGTTAAAGGTGGTACAGGTATTGTGGGTAACTTGTATGTGGGTGCCAATACCAACGTTGCAGGTAACTTGACAGTTACCAATGCAATCACTGGTTTGAGCGCAATGCAAATCACCGGCAACATCAGCTCACTGAGCACTGCTGATACTACAGCACCAGGCAAGGGTTCGTTTGTAACACCGGGTGGTGCAAGTATTCAAGGCAACTTGTATGTTGGTAACGACTTGTATGTTGGCCCAGGTGCATTCAACACCACATTGACAACACCAACTATCTACGCAGTTGACCAAGGCAGTACTTATGCACAGATAGCTATTCAGAACAACGCCGCATCTGGATCCAGTGACTTTATTGCATATGCCGCTAACTACGCTGGCTCAAGCAATGATCATGGTTGGGCAGACATGGGCTTTACTGGCAATGCATTTAACGACCCTAACTACACCATTACCAAATCTCTAGACGCTTACTTGTTTGGATCAGGTGCGGGCGGTGTGGGCGGTAACTTGGTCCTGGCCACAGACTACACTGGTAACCAAAACGACATCGTATTGGGCGTTGGCAGTTTCTACGCCAACAGTGAAGTTGCACGATTCCATGGCAACACCAGCAACAGCGGTACATTTGTATTGAAGTTGCCAACTAATGCTGTTCCGGCAGCTAACACTGGTGCATTCCAAGTATGGGGTGGCGAGTCAATTAGCGGCAACAGCTATGTTGGTGGTGCAATGACCATTAACGGTAGCCAAACAGCCAACTACGACTTCAAGGTAATGGGTAAAAATACCACTAACTTGATTTGGGCTCGTCCAAGTGCAACATACGATGGTGTTACTATCGGTAACACAACAACAGTTGGTAGCTTGGTCAACGGTGCCAAGTTGGCAATTAACAGTACAGACTCCATATTGATACCGGTGGGTACATCGGGACAGCGTCCAAGTAATGGCGGATTCAGTGATGTACAAGGTATGTTCCGTTACAACACAACACTTGGTGCTATTGAGTGGTACACTGGTACTACATGGAACACAGCTAGTACACAGTTTACAGTTATCACTTCTGAACAGTTTAACGGTGACGGAACTACTGTAGACTTTACGCTAGGTGGTTCAATTACCACAGCTGGTACGATTGTAAGTATTAACGGTGTTATGCAAATACCAACACTGGCCTACACTATTACAGGTGCAGGAAACAACATACTGACATTCACAGAAGCTCCAACAACTGGTGACGTGATTGATGTACGTAGATTGACAACCACACAAACATTGTTCGGTATCTTGTCGCAGAATGGACAAAACGCATTCCAAGCAGACAATTATGGAACATATATTTACAGTGGCACTGGTTCCGGATCAACAGTAAGTGCTGGTTACGACAACAATGGTACCCGCTACACATCAAAAGCAAACGTAACTGTATCATCAGCAAACGTGGCTACAACTGTGTTTACATTTGATAATACTGTGTATCGTTCTGGTAAACTGGTAATCCAGGCTACAAAAGGTACAACTTACCAAGCAATGGAAGCGTTAGTGGTCCAAGACGGCACTACTGCTACAGTAATGGTATACGGTACTATATACACAGCTGGTAACTTGGGTGCAGTAACAGCAACAGTAAGTGGATCAAATACATTGGTTCAGTTCGTGGCTAACAGCGCATCAACTATTGTGAGAACCAGCCCAGACATGTTAGTGATTTAATAGGTAGAGACACAATTGGGACAGATAGGCTGTCCCGATTGTATAAATAGAATATAACCATTCGTGGATAGTGAAACGAAAAGGAAGAAGAAATGGCAAACGCAAATTTTATAGTACAAAACGGTATTTCGCTTGGTGGGACATCTGGTGCCACTATTACCGCTGACCCAACAACCGGCGCGGTAGCAATTGCACCTGCGGCAACAGCATCAAATCCAAACCCAACAGCAACAGTTTTTACAACTTCTGGTACAGTTACAACAGTAGCGACCAGTGGTGGCGTAGCCAACGTGGCCAACATTGCCACAGCTTCTAACACAGCCACAGTTGGTACAGGTCTAACCACATTTGGCAATGTGACAATGGCCAACATTTTTGTCAACGGATCAGTTGGCACCAGCGGCCAATTTTTAAGTGCAAACGGTTCTGGACTGGCTTGGCAAACTGTCAGCACCAGCAGTATCAGCAACGGTACAAGTAACGTAACAGTAAACTCCGGAAGCATTGGTTTTGGTGTAAGCGGTGCCAACGTTGCAATGTTTACCCCTAGCACACTAAGTGGCACATACGGTGGTAACTTGGTAATGAACGGTAGTATTATTCCTAGTGCCAACGTTACTTACGCATTGGGTAGTTCCACAAGAATGTGGAAAGATATTTATGTTGGTCCAGGTACATTGTATGTTAACGGTAAACCAGTTATTAGTGACAATAGCGGAACAATTACATTCAGTACAGATTCAAATCAAAACTTGTCAATCCAAACTGCTGGTACTGGTGATATCCAGATCAATCCAACAGGTACGGGTGCTATTGCATTGCAAGGCCCAATCAAGGTCACTGCTGGCAAGAACTTTACTTCTAGCGATGGCAATGCAATTGGGTTCTCAAATCAAATTGCGGTTGACAGTATCACCAGCAAGTCATCCAATACCAATTTGACATTGACCGCGGCTGGTACTGGTATTATTCAGGTTAATGATAGTATCACAGGCGGCGGAACAGTTACATTCAGTGATTCAACCGCATCAACAACTACTACTACAGGTGCAGTTGTTGTTGCTGGTGGTGTAGGCGTGGGTGGTGACTTGCGTGTATCAGGCAACGTTTATACATATGGATTGTTGGCAGTTCAATCTAGTCAGCTATCGGTCACTGCTCCTTTGGTGTACTTGGCAGCAACGCCGTACCCATACAGCTATGATATTGGTATGTACAGTCACTTCACTGGTGGCGTAGCCAACAGTTATCAACACACTGGTTTTGTTCGTAGCCAGGCCAACGGATATTGGGGCTTGTTCAGCAATGTGGCCAGCGAGCCAACCACAACAGTCAACTGGAGCGAATCTCAGCTGATGTGGGACACTGCCAAGATGGGTGCATTGGTATTGGCCAACACCACAGCGGCAACAAGTACAACAACTGGTGCTCTACAAGTAGCAGGTGGTGCAGGCATAGCTGGACAATTATATGTTGGTGCAAACGTCACAGTTACAGGTGCCATACTACCAAGTGCCAACGTTACATACAACTTGGGTAGCCCAACAGCACGTTGGAAAGACTTGTATTTGTCTGGTAGCACAATTGACTTGGGCGGTACAACTATGTCTGCTCCGGCGGGTGGTGGCTTCTCTGTTTCAACAGGCCCTATCTACGCCAATGCCAGCACAGCAAGTACCAGCGTAACAACTGGCGCTTTGGTGGTACCAAATGGTGGCGCCGGCATCAGCGGCAACATCGTTACCAGCGGTTGGATCATACCAACAGGCAACACCACACAGAATTTGGGTACAACCAGCAACTGGTGGGGCACACTATATGGTGTGTCGACACAAGCCAGATACGCTGACTTGGCAGAAAATTATCAAGCCGATCGTGCCTACGCTCCTGGTACAGTATTGATGTTTGGCGGTGATCAAGAGGTCACTGTAGCCGATGCAGACACTACACGGGTAGCTGGTGTTGTTTCTACTAATCCAGCACATTTGATGAATGGCGGATTGGCCGGAGTCAATGTGGTACCACTGGCACTACAAGGTCGAGTACCGTGTAATGTAATTGGCCCAATCACAAAAGGTGATTTGATAGTATCGGCTGGACATGGCTACGCCAAAACAAACAACGCGGCCGGTGTTGGTCAAGTAATTGGTAAAGCTCTGGTCAACTTCAGTGGGGCTAAAGGGCAGATAGAAATAGTGGTGGGCAGAGTATAACATGCCAATAGCAATAGGTCCTGGAATTAGAATCGGCG
>Ga0114964_10001189_pt1 | contig 19180 bp, 18 predicted proteins | sample C_131016_MF_Meta_FD_92638 | JGI IMG/M metagenome (GOLD analysis project Ga0114964, IMG submission 92638) | Freshwater microbial communities from Lake Croche, Canada to study carbon cycling - C_131016_MF_MetaG | ecosystem: Environmental > Aquatic > Freshwater > Lake | place: Lake Croche, Canada... | reverse complement strand
GGTGCTGGCGATCTGCGCCGGCCTGACGTCAATCAAGTTCGCGCTGGACGGTCGGCCGCATATCGCGCTGGCACTGATCGGAGCCGCCGCGGTACTCGACGGCATCGACGGCGGTATCGCACGCGCACTGCACGCCCAGTCACCCATGGGCGCAGAGATCGACTCGCTGGCCGATGCGGTCAACTTCGGTGTCGCGCCGGCGCTGGTCATGTACATCACGCTGCTGCCGTCCTCGCCGATCGGTTGGATCTTCGTCCTGCTCTACGCGGTGTGCATCGTGCTGCGCCTGGCTCGGTTCAACACCCTGCTCGACGACGACACCCGCCCGGCCTACACCCGGCAGTACTTCGTGGGCATGCCGGCGCCGTGTGGCGCAGTCGGTGTGATCGGCCCCCTCGCGGCGATGTTGCAGTTCGGCCACGGGTGGTGGACCTCGACATGGTTCCTCTGCCTCTGGCTGGCGGCGAACGCCGCCCTTCTGGTGAGCCGGGTGCCGACTCTGGCCTTGAAGTCGGTGTCGGTACCTGCGAATGCAGCGCCGATATTGCTGATCGGGGTCGCGGGGGCCGCCGCCGGCCTGCTGCTGTTCCCCTACGTTCTAGTGCTGCTGATCATTGCGGGCTATCTGTTGATCATCCCGTTCACGATTCGCAGTCAACGCTGGGCCGCAGCACACCCGGAGGCCTGGGACGACAAGCCCCGGCAGCGGCGAGCGGCGCGACGCGCCGCCCGTAACGCAGAGAACCCCAATCGCCGATCGACGGCCCGACTGGGCCTACGCAAACCAGGAGGCTGAGACCGTGTCCGACGCGTCCGAACTGATGCCCGCCAAGCCCGGATCCACCTCGAGCCTGACACTCACCGCGCGGCTCAACACCTCAGCTCTGGACTCTCGCCGCGGTGTGGTTCGTCTCCATCCGGAAGTCATTGCCGCACTGGGCATTAGGGAGTGGGACGCGGTGTCCCTCATCGGCTCGCGGACCACCGCGGCGGTAGCAGGTGTGGCACCGGCCGGTACCCCCACCGGAACCGCACTGGTGGACGACGTCACGCTGTCCAACGCCGGCCTGCGCGAGGACTCGGCCGTGATCGTCACGCCGGTGACGGTGTACGGCGCCCGGTCGGTCACCCTGAGCGGTTCGGCACTGGCCACCCGATCGGTTCCATCGGCGACGCTGCGCCAAGCGCTGCTGGGGAAGGTCCTGACAGTCGGGGACACCGTGTCACTGCTGCCCCGAGATCTCGGTCCGGGCACCTCCACCTCGGAGGCAAGTTCGGCATTGACGTCCGCGGTGGGGATCACGTGGACGTCGGAGTTACTGACCGTCACCGGTACCGACCCGGCCGGACCTGTTTCGGTACAACCGAATTCGTCAGTCACGTGGGGTGACGGTGGCACCGTCGGCACCGGTGCGACGGCCGCCATCAGCCCGCCCACCCGGTGGCCGGCGGAACCCGAGGTCAGCATCGACGATCTCAAGGGTCAGCATGTGCAGGCCGGCCGGCTCACCGAATGGCTCAAACTGGCACTCGACGAACCGGCACTGCTGGAAAAACTCGGTGCCAAACCAAATCTCGGCGTGTTGATCACCGGACCGGCCGGAGTCGGGAAGGCGAGGTTGGTACGCGCCGTGTGCGCAGGCCGACGGTTGATCGACCTCGACGGCCCGGACACCGGCGCACTGGCGGCCACCGAACGCCACCAGGCGGTTGCCCGCGCAGTGGCCGACGTGATCAGCGGCGGCGGGGTTCTGCTTGTCACCGATATCGACGCACTGCTGCCCGAACCGGCCGAACCGGTGGCCACCATGATTCTCAGTGAGCTGCGCAAGGCCGTCGCCGCGCCGGGTGTCGCGCTGATCGCCACATCCCAGGCACCAGATTCCGTGGATCCCCGGCTGCGGTCGCCTGAGCTGTGCGACCGCGAACTGGGCCTGAGCCTGCCCGATGGTGCCACCCGCAAGGCACTGTTGGAGGTGTTGCTGCGGGACGTCCCGGCAGGCGAACTGACGTTGGACGAGATCGCCGACCGCACACCGGGATTCGTGCGGGCTGACCTTGCCGCTTTGGTTCGGGAGGCGGCATTGCGTGCCGCCGCCCGGGCCAGCGATGACGGTAAACCCCCGGCGCTGACCCAGGACGACCTCACCGGTGCGCTGAGCGTGATCAGGCCGCTGTCGCGGTCCAACACAGAAGAGATTGCCGTCGGCTCGGTGACACTCGATGACGTCGGCGATATGGTCCACACCAAACAGGCGCTGACCGAAGCCGTGCTGTGGCCGCTCCAGCATCCCGATACGTTCGCCCGGCTCGGCGTCGACCCGCCCCGGGGAGTGCTGCTCTACGGCCCGCCCGGGTGCGGCAAGACATTCGTGGTGCGCGCGCTCGCAAGTTCTGGTCGACTGAGTGTGCACGCCGTCAAAGGCGCGGAACTGATGGACAAGTGGGTGGGATCCTCGGAGAAAGCGGTTCGCGAATTGTTCCGCCGGGCAAGGGATTCAGCACCATCGCTGATATTCCTCGACGAGGTGGACTCACTTGCGCCGCGGCGCGGACAGAGCTTCGACTCCGGTGTGACCGACCGGGTGGTGGCCGCGCTGCTTACCGAATTGGACGGGGTGGAACCGCTGCGAGATGTGGTGGTGCTCGGCGCCACCAACCGGCCCGATCTGATCGACCCGGCCCTGTTGCGCCCGGGTCGGATGGAACGCTTGGTGTTCGTCGAACCCCCTGACGCCGACGCCCGTCGCGACATCCTCAAGTCGGCCGCCAAATCGGTGCCGTTAAGCAAGGAAGTGGACCTCGGCGCACTGGCCGCCGACTTGGACGGCTATAGCGCCGCGGACTGCGTGGCACTGCTTCGCGAGGCCGCCCTGACCGCCATGCGCCGCTCGATCGACGCCGCGGACGTCACTGCTTCCGACGTCGCTACCGCACGCGAAAACGTCCGGCCATCACTGGATCCGGTTCAGGTTGAGTCGTTGCGGGCATTCGCCTCCGAACACTGACGGCCCAGTTCCTCACTCGCCGGACAGCTGGAATTCGACCATCGCGGTGACGGTTTCGATCGCATCGGTCAGTACGTCGATGCGTTCGGCCAGAGTCGGTGCGGCCAGTACCGCGTACCGATCCGCCTGACCCATCGGGACGTTAGAGGCCAACGCGTAGACGTGTCGCGACGGATCGTCGGCGATGTCGGCCTCGACGGCCAGCGCATCAGGCCGCAGTCGGCCCCCCCGGGCCTCAATAACCTTTCCGAACAAGCCGAGGATGCCGTCCACCACCTCCCCGATCCGCTCCGGAGAGACAGGTGGTCCGGGCTCGTCCGGCCACTCCTCTACGACGGCACGCGGGTACGGATCATCGGGCATCCATTCCGTCACCCGGATCCGCTCCCCGATCGACGCGAGTAGTTGGTACTGACCCTCACCGAGATCGACACACTCGACGATATGCGCGAGTGTGCCCACCGCACTGCGGGTCTCGCCACCCCCGACCTCACGGCCCTGGCTGATCAGCACGACACCGAATACCGGGTCATCGGCCGCCAGACAGTCCTGCACCAGCCTGGAGTAGCGCGGTTCGAAAATCATCAGCGGCAATGTCTCACCGGGCAGCAACGCCGACTGCAGCGGAAACATGGCAGTCACGGCGCTACCTGATGCCACCGGTCACGACATCTTTCACCGGTGCACTCGGGGCGGCAAACGTGCACAGTGCCGCGGCCACCCCCGTCCACAGGTCCGGGTTGGTCGCAACCAGTTTGTTGCCGGCCTCGCCGATTGCGTTGATCACCTCACGGCGGGCCGCGGGGGTCATGTCCGAATAGTCCCGGCAGGTGGTGGCCAGCAGTGGCGGACCGGGAGCGGCCACCGGCGTGCCGGCAATACCCCTGCTGCAGCCGACCGCGCCCAGCAGAACCGGTACGACCAGCAGGGTCACCGTCGTACGTCGGTACCACCTCATTGGCATGTGCCCCTATCCATCTCGGATGGTATCCAATGCGCTGCTATCCAATTCGCTGCTATCCAATTCGCTGCTATCCAATTCGCTGCTATCCAATTCGGAGGCCAGCGCGTCAACCACCGCACGGAGGTCTCCATCATGAGCCTCGGCGACCCGGCGTTGCCGTTGATAGGAGCCGCCGTCGCGCGGAATATCGGCGACCGCGGCCAACTCGTCGGCGCAATTCAGCGATGTCGCCACCGGCGCGAGGCGGGTCAGCAGGTCATCGAGATCCTCGGTCACCAGCCGCTCGTTACTGTCAGCGTCGAGGATGATGATCGCGTCAAGTCCGTAGCGGGCAGCCCGCCATTTGTTCTCCTGCACGTGCCATGGCGGCATCACCGGCAGTTGCTCGCCGGCGTCCAGCCGTCGGTCCAGATCCACGATCAGGCAATGGGTCAGCGCCACCAGCGATGCGAGTTCCCGCAGGTTGGAGATACCGTCGAAAACTCTGACCTCGATTGTTCCCAGATGCGGCGACGGCCTTATGTCCCAACGGATTTCGTTGACGTGATCGATGATTCCGGTCTTCTTCTGGTCATGCACGAAGCTCTCAAATTCGCGCCACGACCGAAATTGAAACGGCAATCCGGCAGTGGGCAACTGCTGGAACATCATCGCCCGGTTACTGGCATAGCCGGTGTCCTCACCGGACCAGAACGGTGAGGAGGCCGACAGTGCGAGCAGGTGCGGGTACTGATTGAGCAGCGAGGAGATGATCGGCATCACCTTGTGCGCAGAGGAGACGCCGACATGCACGTGCACTCCCCAGATCAACATCTGGCGGCCCCACCACTGCGTTCTGTGGATCAACTCGGCATACCGCGCACCCTCGCTCAGTTTCTGCTCGGACCACTGAGCAAACGGGTGGGTGCCGGCACAGAACAGTTCCATGCCGCGGCCTTCGACAACCGCACGTGTCGGGATCAGGGTTGAGCGCAGGTCATCCATCGCCTCGGCGACGGTGTCGCAGACTCCCGTAACGACCTCAATGGTGTTGCGCAGCAATTCTTTATGCACATGTGGATTCTCGCCGACATCAGCGATCACCTCAGCGGCCTTGTTGCTGAGGTCACGACTGGCCACGTCGACGAGGGCGAACTCCCATTCGACACCGAGTGTCGGTCGCGGCGAGCCCGCGAAGTCGATCCTAACCGGCGCTGATGACACCGCAGGCGACCCGCTTACCGCCGTCGCCGGTAGCCAGCGTCGCCTCATCCGGTCCGGGTGCACCCCCGGCGATCTGCTGGTACCGATCAGCCGGGATGTTGGCGAAGTTGTCGGAGTTCGCGTGAATGATAATGGCCGTTCCGGAGCCGTCCAGCAGATCAGCCATATCAAAGGCATTAGTGGTGGTGACAAGAATCGCGCTGCCGTCGCCACGGACCTCCAGCGAGGTCAAGTCACCGGCGTGGTTGGGGTGGGCACCCACGCCTCCGCCCTGGAAGTGCCCTCCTGCGGACAGGAAATCACCGGGCGCGCCGCCGGTGGGTGCCACCGAATTGGCCTCGCACTTGCCGACGGTATGAATGTGCAGACCGTGCGCGCCAGGGGCCAACAGGCCCGGTGCCGTGGTCTGAACGGTGACGGTGGCGAACGCGTCCTGGTCCCGGAACTCGATGGTGGCCGCAGCGACCTGGGTGCCGTCCGCGGCATTGATTTGCGCGGTCAGGGTGTTGGTAGGACTGGCGGCCGCGGGCATGCCGCCGTGGCCCATGGCCCCCATGTCTCCATGGCCCATCTCCATGCCGCCGTGGCCCATTTCCGTACCGACCGGGGCGGGTGCACCAGTCCAGATGGGCGGCGTGGTGCCGGGCTGCGTCGCGATGGGCTCATAGGGCGAACAGCCGCTCAGAAAAGCGACGGGAAGAACGAACAACACGGCGACGGCGGGCTTCAGCGAACCGAGGGGCGTGGGCATGGCAGGAAGCCTAACCCGTCACCAACACGATCACTCCGGGTGGATCCTCGGAAATTTCGGGTATCCGCGGTTGTACCGGCGCCTCGAGAATCTTGCCCACGGATTCGGCTGCTGCCTGCTCGCCCTCAGCAGTTCCGAAAAACACCGTCGTGGCAGGCAACTCGGCCACCGTGGAGGTCGCCGCGGCGGTGACGTTCCAGCCCGCCTCCTTGAGTCGGTCGGAGACCCGGACCGCCGCCGCCTCGTCGCCGGTGATGCTGTAAACCCGGACGTCGGACTTGGGAACCGCGGGTGCGGTACTGCTCGTCGCCACCGAGCGCGGCGGATCGGCAGCGCCGTCGCCACCGGAGGTCATCGCCTGGAATCCGACCAGCAGGAAGATCAGACCGAGGAACAGCAGCACCATCACCATGGCACGCAGGGGAAGCCCCGCGGAGTCGGGGACGCGCTCGTTCACCGGGCTCACTGTAACCGGGGCCCGGTCAGGGGAACTCGAAGCCCAGTCGGCGCGCAGCCCTGGCTTTCTGCCGACTGGCCCGCAGCCGACGGAGACGCTTGACGAGCATCGGGTCGGCGGCCAGCGCCTCGGGCCGGTCTACCAGCGTATTGAGCACCTGGTAGTAACGAGTCGCCGACATTGAGAAAAGCTCCTTGATGGCATCTTCTTTCGCGCCGGCGTACTTCCACCACTGCCGCTCGAAGGCCAAGATGTCGTACTCCCGGCGGGTCAGCCCCTCGGGCAATTCGGCGTCGCCGACAGACCGCTCAGCCCGTGCCATGGCGCCGTCCATGAGATCCGTCGGCCCTTCCCGAAGACTTGATACTGACATCTCTGTAGTTCGGACGTCATTCAATCACGCCTGAGTTGTCCTGCCCGGCATCGAACCCCGCGCGTCGGCTCACTTTAAGCTAACCGATCATGGCAGTCCGTCACGTTGTGATCCTCGGCGATCCCGTCCTGCACGTCCCGACCGCTCCGGTGCCGGTCGGGCCCGACGGTTCGCTTCCGGCCGATCTGACCGATCTGATCACCGACATGTACGACACCATGGCCGCCGCCAACGGAGTCGGTCTGGCCGCCAACCAGATCGGCGTGGGATTGCGGCTTTTCGTCTACGACTGTGCCGAGGAACGCGGCAACGCGAACTACCGCCGCGGCGTGGTGATCAATCCGGTGCTGGAGACCTCGGAGATACCCGAGACGATGCCCGATCCGGAAACCGATGACGAGGGTTGCCTGTCGGTACCGGGTGAGTCATTTCCGTGCGGGCGGGCGACATGGGCCCGAGTCACCGGACTCGACGCCGACGGCAACCCGGTCAGCCTGGAGGGCACCGGACTGTTCGCCCGGATGTTGCAGCACGAGACCGGACATCTCGACGGACTCCTCTACGTCGACACGCTGATCGGCCGGCACGCGCGCTCAGCCAAGCGGGCGGTCAAGTCCAACGGATGGGGTGTTCCGGGGTTGTCCTGGTTGCCCGGTGCGGAACCCGATCCCTTCGGGCACTGATGCCGAACTGGCCGTCGCGGGGCAGTCGGGTCAGCGTCCGGTACCGCGACAGCACCGGCGGCCAGACCGATGTCATCGGCTATCTCTCGGCAGTGACACCACTGATCGACGTTCGTACTAAATCGACCGGGACCGTGTCGATCTCGCCGGGTGATGTAGTGGCCGTGCGTGAACTGAGCCACATCCCGGTTCGAACATCGGAGATCCGCTCGCTCGAGTACGCCGCGGCGCTGGCCTGGCCGGGGACCGAACAGCACTGGCATCGGGGCTGGCTACTGCGAGCCGGTGGCGGCCACACCAGTCGAGCGAATTCCGCCGTACCACTGGACTTCTCGTCATCAATAGCCGATCTTGAGGATGTCGTCTCCTGGTACGACGAGCGTGGCTTGGACCCGTGGCTTGCGCTGCCGGATCGAGTGCTGGCGGTGCGAACCGACGGCGTCAAGCCGTCCAGGGTGATGGTGCGCGATCTGGACGGGGTCGACCCCGAGGTCGCCGCCAGCCTGCACGACCGACCGGATGCCGCCTGGCTGGCCTGCTATCAGCGCGCCGTTCCGGTGGAGGTGCTGACGGCGGTCGTCGACGGCGAGGTGGTGTTCGCCTCGGTCGCCGGTGTCGCCGTGGGCCGCGGCGCGATCACCGTGGCCCCCGACGGCACAGTTTGGCTTGGTATCTCGGCGGTCCACGTCGCCGATGCGCACCGACGGGACGGCCATGGCCGGGCGGTGTGCGAGGCATTGCAGGCCTGGGGAACACGTCGCGGCGCGCACCGCGTCTACGTTCAGGTACTCGATGACAACACCGCAGCAAAAGAGTTGTACGCCTCGCTCGGTTATGGGTTGCATCACCACCTCCGCTATGTGGACGCGCGCCGGTTGTTGCGCACTAGCCTGTAGCCATGGTCGGCCAAAACTTGCGGGTAGCCACCTGGAACGTGAACTCGATTCGGACCCGGGTGGACCGGGTGGTCGACTGGATGGTGCGTGCTGAGGTGGACGTTCTGGCGATGCAGGAAACCAAATGCGCCGACGACAAGTTCCCGACGATGCCTTTCGCGGCAGCCGGATACGAGGTGGCGCACTGCGGGCACGACCAGTGGAACGGGGTGGCAATCGCCTCAAGGGTCGGACTCGATGATGTGACGGCAGGCTTCGATGGCCAGCCGGCCTGGGGTAGGGACGGCGCGGTGGCCAGGGCCGAGGCGCGTGCGCTGGGAGCAACCTGCGCCGGTGTGCGGGTGTGGAGCCTGTACGTGCCCAACGGCAGAGGTGTCGACGATCCGCATTACCGCTATAAGCTGGAATGGCTTGCTGCACTGCGGGATTGCGCCGAATCATGGATAGCGGGCGAACCGGAGGCACAGATCGCACTGGTGGGAGATTGGAATATCGCGCCCACCGACGAGGACGTCTGGAATATCGATCTCTTTCGCGGCAGCACGCATGTCACCGAACCGGAACGGACCGCGTTCGCCGCGTTCGAGGCTACCTTCGCCGACGTGGTTCGGCCGTTCACTCCCGGGCCCGGGGTCTACACCTACTGGGACTACACCCAATTACGGTTCCCCAAACGCGAGGGCATGCGGATCGACTTCATCCTGGCCTCACCGGCGTTGGCGCACCGGGTTACCAATGCCGAAATCGTCCGCGACGAGCGCAAGACAGGCAAGAACCGGATCGGATCGCCCAGCGACCATGCGCCGGTCTTTGTCGACCTAAACCCGTCAACCTAAACCCTGACCAACATTTTGCCGATATTGGCTCCGGTGAACAGGCCGTTGAGCGCCTCGACACATGAGTCGAGACCGTCGAAGATCGTCTCCCGATGCCGCAGAGAGCCGTCGTTCTCCCAGCGCCGAAGTTGCCCATAGGCCTCGTCGAAACGGCCCCATTCCGATAGCGCGTTGAACCCCTGCATGGACGCGGTCTTGGCGAGCAAATTGACATAGTTGGCCGGCCCGGGATGCTCACCGGTGAGATAACTGGAGATCACCCCGCACAGCACCACCCGGGCCTTGGGTGCTAGCCGGCCGAGCACAGCGTTGAGAATGGGTCCGCCGACGTTGTCGAAGTAGACATTGACACCCTTCGGGCAATGCTGCTTGAGCGCGGCTGGCAGGTCGTCGCTCTTGTAGTCAATGCACGTGTCAAACCCAAAGTCCTCCACAACAACTCGGCACTTCTGCGGCCCACCGGCGATGCCGATCACCCGGGCCCCGGCGATTTTGGCGATCTGACCCGCGATCGATCCGGTGGCTCCGGCGGCGGCGGAGACCACCACCGTCTCGCCGGGTTTTGGCCGGCCGATATCGGTCATCCCGAAATATGCCGTAGTGCCACTCGATCCGTACACCGACATGATCGCGACCTGATCGGTCTCACCGGGGATGACGGTGCTGAACACGTCATCGCGGATGATCGAGTACTCCTGGAACCCGGTGAGCGTAGTGACGATGTCGCCGACCTGGTATGCGGGACAGCGTGATTCGACCACCTCACCGATTCCGGCTGAGCGGATCACCTCGCCGAGGGCGACCGGTGGCAGATAGCCCGGTTGGTCGTTGAGCCAGGTGCGCGCTGCGGCGTCGAGGCCGATGTAGGTGGTGCGCAGGAGCGCTTCGCCGTCGGCGGGCACCGGGGCGTCCGTGGTGACGGCCTCGGCGTCCTCCGGGCTGAGCAGACCGCTCGGGCGACGGCGCAGCAGGATCTGGCGGTTGGTCAAGGGCACACCCGAAAGTTACCCGAGAGAGTGGCGTTACCCGAGAGATTGGGAGTAGCGGCCCGGGTTGAACAGCGAAGCGATTGCGCCGATCAGCATCATTACCGCCGCGGCTCCGAACACCACCACCAGGCCGGTATGGAACGGCTCGGAGATCAGTTGCGGGAAGAATGCCTTACCCGTCAAGACCTCGGCGTTGACGCCGGGCAGGGCCAGCCCGTTAGAGGGCGCCAGCAGTTCGGCCATCGGGTTGTAGCCGAGGAAGGCGGCGAACAGACTGCTCACCGGAGGAGTGCCGGCCACCTGGTGCGCCAGTTCCGCCGGAATACCCTGCTGCTGGAGTCCACGGCTCATCGCATCGGGAAGGGAGTGCGCGAGTCCGACGATCATGAGTGAGAAGAAGATCCCGATTGACAGCGACGAGCCAGCATTGAAGAAGGTGGCGCGGACACCGGAGGCAGCGCCGCGCTGGGCGGCGGGAACGCTGCTCATGATCGCCGCGGTATTGGGTGCGGTGAAGATTCCGCCGCCGAGTCCGTTGAGAAAGATCAATCCCGCGAAGAGCAGATAGTTGAAATTGACCGGGATCATCACCAGGGCGACAAAAGAGAAGGCCGCCAACAACATTCCGCCCACGGTGAACGGACGGGCACCGTACCGGTCAGCAAGGGAGCCGGCCAACGGTCCGGCGATCAGATAGCCCGCGGTCATCGGGAGCATGTATATCCCCGCCCACAGCGGAGTGGACTCGAAGCTGTAACCGTGCAGCGGCAACCAGATGCCCTGCAGCCAGATGATGAGCATGAACTGCAAGCCACCTCGGCCCACCGAGGCCATCAGCCCGGCGAGGTTGCCCATGCCGAACGCCGCCGAGGAGAACAGCCGGACATCGACCATCGGCTGGTCCACCCGACGCTCGATGATGTAGAACGCCACCAGCAGCAGCGCACCGGCACCGATCGACCCGAGGACCACGGGGTTGGTCCAGCCGGTGCTGTGATTGCCGTAGGGCTGGATACCGGAGGTGATTCCGACCAGAAGGACAGTCAGGCCCACTCCGAAGGTGATCGTTCCCGCCCAGTCGATCCGGGCGGGTGTCCGCACCCCGACCTCGCGCAGCGAGCGCATGCTCCAGATAGTGCCGATGATTCCGAGTGGCACCCCAACCCAGAAGATGGCCTGCCAGTGGATCTCGGCCAGCACCCCGCCGATGAGCAGTCCGAGGAATGAACCGGCGACAGCGGCGACCATGTTGACGCCCAGTGCCATGCCACGCTGGGTGGCCGGGAAGGCGTCGGTGAGCACCGCGGAGGCGGTAGCCATCAGCATCGCGCCCCCGACGCCCTGGACCACGCGCCAAGCGATCAGCCAGACCGCCCCGCCGCCGAGTTGGAACGGGTCGAAAGACAGCGCGACAGCGGCGAGGGTGAAGACAACGAACCCGAGGTTGTACATCCGGACCCGGCCGTACATGTCACCGAGGCGACCGAAGGGCACCACCAGTACCGCGGTCACCACCAGATAGCCCATCAGCATCCAGAGCAGGTAACCGACATTGGCCGGATGCAACGGGTTCAGTCCGATACCGCGGAAGATGGCCGGCAGCGAGATCAACACAATCGAGGCATTGATGGTCGCCAGCAGGGTGCCCAGGGTCGTATTGGACAGCACCACCCACTTGTAGCGCGGGTGCTCGTCGGAGGCCTCGGCACCCGCAAGCCGCTGAAGTTGCGTCATCATCATCTCGTCGTCGCGGTGAACCCGAACGACAAAAGCATATATTAGCTATGTAAACCGTTTCCCGAAGGGAGTGCGTCGTGAATTTCCTGCCGTTGCAACAGGCGCGTCAGACCCCGGTACGGGTGCTCACCATCGCCGGCTCCGACTCCGGCGGCGGCGCCGGCCTGCAGGCCGACCTGCGCACCTTCGCTCTGTTGGGCGTGCACTCACTGGTTGCCGTCACTGCGGTGACGGTGCAGAACTCGTTGGGCGTCAGGGGCTTCCATGAGATCCCCACCGATATTGTGGCCGGCCAGATCGAGGCGGTTGCTTCCGATATCGGCATTCAGGCGGCCAAGACCGGCATGCTGGCGTCCTCGGAGATCATCGAGGCCGTCGCGGACAGTTGGCGCGGCTTGGGGCTAGCCGGCACGGTGCCCTTCGTCGTCGATCCGGTCTGCGCCTCGATGCACGGGGACCCGTTACTACATCCGTCGGCACTGGAAACTCTGCGCACCAGGTTGTTCCCGCTGGCCAGTCTGGTCACCCCCAACCTCGACGAGGTTCGACTGCTGGTGGGCATCGATGTCGTCGACGACGCGACCCAACGTGACGCCGCACGGGCCCTGCATGACCTCGGCCCGGCCTGGGCGCTGGTCAAGGGTGGCCACCTTCGTACCGCGTCGCACAGCACCGATCTGCTGTACGACGGCAAGGACTTTCACGCCTTCGATGCGCCACGGGTGGACACCCGCCATGACCATGGCGCCGGCGACACCCTGGGTGCGGCTACCGCGTGCGCACTGGCGCACGGCTATTCGATGCCCGATGCGGTTGCGTTCGGAAAGGCCTGGGTGACCGAGTGTCTACGGGCCGCCTACCCGATCGGGCAGGGGCTGGGACCGGTCTCCGCGCTGTTCCGGCTGCAGGTGTGAACGATCACCTCGACGCAATCGCGGGCATCGCGCACCCACCGGCGAACACACCCGTCGGGGTGGTGGTGCTCACCCACGGCGCCGGCGGCAGCCGGGAGTCGCCACTGCTGATCGCGATCTGCGAGCAGTGGGCCGCCCGGGGTTGGCTGGCGATCCGGTACAACCTGCCCTACCGGCGACGACGGGCCACCGGGCCGCCGTCCGGTTCGGCCGCTGCCGATCGGGTCGGAATCGTCGAGGCGATTACGTTGGCGCGCAGCATGATTGACGCCACCGGCGGCGGACTGGTGATCGCCGGTGGACATTCCTACGGCGGACGACTGACATCGATGGCGGAAGCCACCGGCCACGTCGACGTCGACACGCTCACGCTGTTCTCCTATCCGCTGCACCCGCCGGGCAAGCCGGATCGATTGCGCACCGAGCACTTCGCTGCGATCACGGTGCCGACGGTGTTCACCCACGGCACCGCAGACCCGTTCGGCGCCATCGCCGAACTGCGGGCCGCAGCCGGGCTCATCACGGCCCCGACGGAGATCGTCGAGATCACCGGTGCCCGACATGATCTCGCGTCGAAGAAACTCGATGTGCCCGCACTCGCCGTCGACGCTGCGCTGCGCTGCAGCGGTATCGGCAACGGCAACGACACCGGCGGGTCGGGTACCGTCGGAATATGACCGAGCAACTGTTCGACGTGATCGTCGTCGGAGCCGGTTTCGGGGGTATCGGTGCGGCGATCCAGCTCAAGCGGCTGGGGTTCGAGAACTTCGTGCTCCTGGACCGCGAGGACGATCTCGGCGGCACCTGGTACGTCAACCACTATCCGGGCCTGACCGTGGACGTCCCCACCACCACCTACTCCTACTTTTTCGAGCCCAACCCCAACTGGTCGCGGGTGTACTCCACGGGTGCGGAAATCAAGCAGTACGCCGACGACGTCGCCGACAAGTACGACATACGGCGTCACATCCGGTTCAACACATCTGTCGAAGGCGCGCGATGGGACGCCGAGGCCGACCTCTGGCGGGTGGCGTTATCCGACGGCCAGACCCTGAGTACGCGGTACCTGATCACAGCGACCGGTTTCCTGTCCCAGCCGCACACCCCGGAGATTCCCGGCATCGGTGACTTCGACGGCACGGTGATCCACACCGCGGACTGGGATGACGACTTCGACCCCGCGGGCCGGCGAATAGGCATCATCGGCACCGGCGCGACGGCTGTGCAGTTGATCCCGGAACTGGCCAGGCGGGCCGGTGATCTGACGGTGTACCAACGCACACCGATCTGGGTGGTACCCAAGGTCGACATCCATATCCCACCGGCAGCCAAGCGATTGTTCGCCCGTGTCCCGATCACTCAACGCGCGGTGCGCGCAGTCACCGACGCGATCTACGAGTTCTTCATCTACGTCGGATTGCACCATCGGCAGGCACTGTTCCGCCGGCTGAATGTCGGGGCGACCGATCTGGCCAAGGTCCTGCGGACGATCTCGATCCGGGACCCCGAGTTGCGCGCCAAACTGACTCCGGATTACGACCTGGGCTGTAAGCGGCCGACGTTCTCCAACACCTACTACCGCACGTTCACCAAACCCCACGTGCACCTGCAGACCAGCGGGATTGAGCGGATCGAGTCAGACGGCATCGTGGCCGTCGACGGCACCAAGACACGCATCGACACTCTAGTACTGGCGACCGGATACGACCTGTGGGAAGCCAACTTCCCCGCTATCGAGATCGTCGGCCGCGATGGACGAAATCTCGGCAAGTGGTGGCGGGAGAACAGGTTTCAGGCCTATCAGGGCGTCTCGATCCCGTACTTCCCCAACTATCTCAGCCTGGCCAGCCCGTACGCGTTTCTAGGGTTGAACTTCTTCAACTCGATGGAATACCAGATGCAGCATATGGATCGGTTGTTCAGCGAGGTCAAGCGACGCGGCGCGCGCACGTTCGAGGTCACCGAAGAGGCCAACACCGCGTTCCTCGACGAGATGACCGAGAAGATCGGAGCCTCGGTGTTCGCCGTGGGCAACTGCGCGACATCGAGGTCCTATTATTTCAATCCGCAGGGCGAGGCCACCCTGCTGCGACCGGTGACGACGCGGGCCGCCATCCGGGCCGCCGAGGAATTTCCCTTGACCGACTACAGCATCACCTAGACAGCACCGCCTCAACGAAGGAGTTCGCCCATGTCAGCACGCATCGGAATTGTGGGGGCGGCACTGGCCGCCGTCGGGCTGTCCCATTTCGCACGGCCGCAGGCCTACGAATCGATCACCTCGGCGGCGTTCAGTGACAACATCCGCCGGCACACCTACATCGACGGCGGAATCGAAACCGCAATCGGTGCCGGTCTGATCGCGCCGAAGACCCGGAAGCTGGCCCTGGCCGGACTGGTCGGTTACGTCATCTACCTGGGGGCCAACGTGGCCCGCAACCGCCGCTGAACCACCCCGAACTGACCCGCCGCCTCGGGGTAGCCGACGCCGTCATCATCGGCCTCGGGTCGATGATCGGGGCGGGAGTCTTCGTGGTGTTCGCCCCTGCGGCGGCGGCCGCGGGTTCGGCACTGTTGATCTCGCTGGCGGTGGCCGCCGCGGTCGCCTACTGCAACGCGACGTCCTCGGCACGACTAGCCGCCCGCTATCCGCAATCCGGCGGCGCCTACGTCTACGGCCGCGAGCGCCTCGGCGAGTTCTGGGGCTATCTGGCCGGCTGGAGTTTCGTCGTCGGCAAGACAGCGTCGTGCGCCGCGATGGCACTGACAGTCGGGCTGTATCTCTGGCCCGCCCACGCCCACGGTGTCGCCGTCGCAGCGGTGGTGGCGCTCACCGCGGTCAACTACCGCGGTATCCAGAAGTCCGCTTTACTCACCCGATTGATCGTCGCGGGAGTGCTCGCGGTGCTGGCCGGGGTGGTCGCCACGGTCGCCGTGTCCGGCCATGCCGATCGGATCACCCTGACCGGCGGCAGCATCGGCGGTGTGCTGCAGGCGGCCGGGTTGCTGTTCTTCGCCTTCGCCGGGTACGCGCGCATCGCGACCCTGGGCGAGGAGGTGCGCGATCCGGCCCGCACCATCCCGAGGGCCATTCCGCTGGCGCTGGGCATCACACTGGCGGTGTACACGACAATGGCAGTGACGTTGCTGGCCATCCTCGGTCCCACGCAATTAGCCACTGCCGCAGCACCATTGGCTGATGCGGTCGGCGCCGCCGGAGCGGGCGGGTTTGAGCCTGCGGTACGCGCCGGCGCAGTCCTGGCGGCACTCGGATCACTGCTGTCACTGATCCTCGGTGTGTCGAGGACGTCGTTGGCGATGGCCCGGGACGGACACCTGCCGACCGCACTGGCGGCGGTACATCCGAGGTTCGGTGTTCCGCATCGGGCCGAGATCGCGGTGGGCGTCGTCGTCGCGATGGTGGCAGCAGTGGCCGACGTCCGCGCGGCAATCGGCTTCTCGTCCTTCGCCGTGCTGGTGTACTACGGGATAGCCAACGCCTCAGCCGCGACCCTGGGCCGCCGCGTGGTCCCGGCGTTGGGGCTCGCCGGATGCCTGCTGCTGGCGATCTTCCTGCCAGTCGCGTCGGTGCTGTCCGGCGCCGCGGTGTTGGCCTCAGGCGCGGTGATCTATGCGGTGCGCGTGCTGCGGTAGGCCTGCACCGCGGTGGGCAGTGTCGGGAAGATGTGGTCTTCGCCGATCGTGTCGAGAAGTCCTGCGGCACCCAGGGCTTCGCGTAGATGCCAGGTGACACGCGCCATCGCGAAGACAATCCCGCGCCGGGTGAGGTCTTGGCGTAGTTGGTCGACGGCATCGAGTGCGGTGAGGTCCACTTCGACATTGGCCTCGGCGTTGAGCACAAACCACTGCACGGGATCCGGATTGGCGTCGACCGCCGCCATCGCGCGCGTGCGGAAGTCCTCGGCATTGGCGAAGAACAGGGGCGCGTCGTAGCGGTAGACCAGCAGGCCGGGTTCCAGTTGAGCTTGCGGATAGTCCTCGATATCGTGCATGCCCGCCACCCCCGGCACAAAGCCCAGAACGCTGTCGTGTGGGCGGGCGACGCGGCGCAGCAGATCCAGAATCGACAGCCCTACCGCCGCGAGCACGCCGTACAGAACGCCGAACACCAGCACCGCCAACGCCGTGAGCAGTGCGAGGATCAACTCGCTGCGCCGGAACTTCGCCAGCCGCCGGAAGGCCGCGATATCGATGAGCCGCACCGCCGCGTACACCACCATCGCGCCCAGTGCGGCCGTCGGGAAGGTGGCCAGCAGACCGTGGGCGAAGAGCATGACGGCCAGCAGCAGACTCAGTGCCACCAGGGAGTACATCTGGGTGCGGGCACCCGCCAGTTCGCCGAGCGCGGTGCGGCTCGCACTGGAACTCACCGGAAAGCCATGGCACACAGCAGATCCCATGTTGCACAGGCCCAGCGCCCGCAACTCAGCATTGGCGTCGATGGTCTCGCCCTTTCGGGCGGCGAACACCCGGGCGTTGAGCACGCTGTCGGAGAATGCGACCAGTGCCACGCCACCGGACGCGGCGGCCAGCGCCCCGAGATCGGTCAGCGGCACGCTGCTGAGTCCGACCGGGGGCAAGCCGGCCGGCACCGCGCCGATGACGCCGATGCCATGCCGGTCCAGTGAGAACACGGCCACCGCCGCCGAGGCGAGCGCCACCGCGATGAAAGGCCCGGGTGCTCGTGGAGCCATCCGTGCCAGTACAAGTAGCGCAGCAAGCACCGCGGACGACAGCGCCAAGGTGGGCCAGTGCACGTTCGGCAACGCCTGCGCCAATGAGCGCAACTCTGCGATAAAGCCGTCGCCGGTGACGACCGTGCCGGTCAACCTACCCAACTGTCCCGTGACCATGATCAGCGCGACACCGGCCATGTACCCGATCAGAACCGGTCGGGACAACAGATCGGCGATGAATCCGAGCCGCAACAGTCCGGCGGCGACACAGACCACCCCGACCAGGCCGGCCAGTACCGCGGCCAGCGTCGCGTAACGGCTACTGTCCCCGGCGGCCAGTGGCGCCAGTGCGGTCGCCGTCATCAGCGCGGTAGAGGACTCCGGGCCGGCCGACAGATACCGCGACGATCCCATCACGGCATAGATCACCAGGGGCAGCAGCGACGCCCACAGCCCGACGACCGGCGCCAGTCCCGCTAGCGTCGCGTAGGCCATCCCCTGCGGAACCAGATAGGCCGCCACGGTCAGGCCGGCCATCACATCCCCGCGCAACCAGGATCGCCGGTAGCCGCGAAACTGGGCCAGTCCGGGTGCGACAGCGGCCCAGTCGAGTCGCAGGTTCACGGCCCGGTGACGACGTGACGGGTACGGTCGGCCCGCGCCGGCATTCCGTTTCGGCCGGCGAGATCCTGGGCGTACACGCCGACCGCGTAAGCCACTCCGCCGCCGTTGATTCCCAGGGCGGTCCGGTCGACGTGGTCGAGAGTATCGGTGGCCTGGTGATAGTTCGGGTCGAACGGCGCGTCGGCGTTCCCGCCCCACAGTCGGGCCTGCTCAGCGGTCATGTTCTCCTCGGCGCCGGTGAACAATCCCCCGGACGGGATGCCGGCCATGGTGAAACCGTCATAGTCCGAACGGCCGTCGAAGGAGGTATCCTGCGCGGTCTTGCCGACTGACATCAGGTACGCGACCAGGGTTCGCTCAATCCCGGGCGATCCCTCCGGCACCCGGGCCGGACCCTGCCCGGGCTCGAGCGCGGTCGACTGGTCGCCGTCGTAGGTGAAGTAGCCCGGGTTCGGTGAACCGATCATGTCGAAATTCAGATACAGCGCAATGTCTTTGAGCTGATCGACATTGAGCGATCCGATGTACTTTTTTGAACCGACGACGCCGAGTTCCTCGGCACCCCAGAAGCCGAATCGGACGGCATTTTTGACGTTCGGCGCGCTGCCGAGTTGCACAGCAGTCTCCAAAACCGCCGCCACGCCCGAGCCGTTGTCGTTGATGCCCGGACCCTCCGCGACGCTGTCCAGGTGCGCGCCCACCATCACCACGTCCCCGGTGGAGCCGGTCCTGGTCTGGGCGATCACGTTGCGGGCCGCAATCGTCGTGGTCTCGGCGTCGAGTTTGACGGTGGTCGGCCCCGGTTGCGCCCGAAGTCGGGCGCCGTCGGCCTTAGTCACACTGATCACCGGGATCGTCTCGGCATTGTTCTCACCGACGGTGCCGCCCATCTTCTGCTCGTCGACGTTATTGGCAACCACCACCGCGACGGCTCCGAGTCTGGCTGCTATCCCCACCTTCTCGGTGAACGGGCAACTGCCGCGGTCGACCAGTATCACCGAACCCTTGACCGGCAGTCCGTCGTAGTCCGCGGGTGCGCAACCCGGCG
>Ga0114964_10001188_pt1 | contig 19197 bp, 8 predicted proteins | sample C_131016_MF_Meta_FD_92638 | JGI IMG/M metagenome (GOLD analysis project Ga0114964, IMG submission 92638) | Freshwater microbial communities from Lake Croche, Canada to study carbon cycling - C_131016_MF_MetaG | ecosystem: Environmental > Aquatic > Freshwater > Lake | place: Lake Croche, Canada... | reverse complement strand
TGAAATAATATATTCAACATATATCTCGTTTGTTGTGTTTATTATAAATGTAGCTAAGTTTATGCAAGGGTAAATTTGTTGTTTTAGAAAATACTGCAAACATCAAAAAAGTATTTACAGTATTTACTTTAATGCTAATTTCATGAGCGTAACCCGACAATTTAAACTATCTGTCGGGTTAGCTGTTACTCATAAAAGGCTAGAGTTATCAAGTTTATTTAAAATTGTCTAACAGGCTAGGTAAGCCCTAATTTTTTAAACTTCATAAAAGTACTAACTTAAATAAGTTAGTACTTTAACTAGCGCAACCAGATGTTTTTAACCAAGATTGTAATGTTCCTAAATCTTGTAAAGTACCATTTATTCCTTTCTTAGTATAAACATGGCTATCGATTGAAGAGATGCCGACGAAAGTGTCAGTGTCTTTGTAATATCGATAAGTATAAGCGCCGGAAACCTGCGATGCTGAACCATTTGGCGCAAATAAGTTTGAATAAGTCTTTTCAGCCCAGTTCATTAAACAGCTAGCCGGTGGCACAGTGTAAGGAGCTGGAGTTATTTGAAAGCTAAAAACTTTTTGTACAGGGTTATTAATTGGGTCATATTCTAGGCCTGCATTTTGAGCAGTCGCATATATACCAAAGCTAGCAACAGATAAATCACCGTTGGCACTAACGTCCAAGGTGTTGTAATTGAAAGTATCTGGGCTATAAAAATCAACTGCTGATGGTGAAAAGCTTGCGGTTGGATCACCAATACGAGTTACGTTTTTGAGTCCTGGGTAGCCTTGTAGACCAATTGGCTCTAAGCCCGCAGCAGCTTGAGCAGTAGCAAGGCTATTGGCAAGTTGTTGCGCCATTAAAAAGGTATGATTAGTGATTAAATCAGGGCCAGTTGCACCTAACGGTCCTGCTGTGATTTCAAACGTATAAGGAACTTTGACATAACTTGATTGATTTTCAGTATCGCCAGTTGGTGAATATGTCAGCTCGTTAATACGGTTTTGATGATCATCAGTGGTTAGAAATACTACGTTAGTGATTTTGTTGTCAGCAATAAACTTCAATAGCGCATTACGTTCCGCGCGGTAACCGCCAATCCAAGATTTTCCACCGTCAGAACTTACAGCTCCGTAGGTAGAGGCTTTACCTGCGCCATCTACTCCTGTTCCAAAATTAGGAAGATTGTTGAGTGTCAAAGAAGCACCACCAATGGGTCCTATCTGATCTATAGGATCTGATGTAGTGATAAACTTCCAAGTTGTACCAGCGATTTGTGCATTGAGTAATGCTTGCTCAATTGCTGCTAATTGAGTTGCCCCCAATAGAGTTCTTTTTGGGTTATTAGCGCGTGGCGCACTTGCGTCATCTGCGTTTGCTGCAGTTTTAATACGAATGTCACGGTAACTACGAGCATCAGTATTAATAAAAAGAACGTTCTTGCCCCATTGCTTGGTGTGGTATAACTGTTTAGTACCATTGCTGCGTGGGTCTAGTGGTGCATTGATCGTTCCTAAATCGGCAATGGGCTGATAATTAAGATAAGTCTGTTGTAATGTTAAAAATCCAGGCGTTTTATTCATAAATGTGCCTGTGTTGTTTACATCAAAGTCTGTAACACGTGCATCAACACCGGCACCTGAAGCCATGTCTCCGACAGGGCCGCCAGCAGGCGCTCCACCGTTAATGTATTGTTTGTTGCCTAATTCGTGATTGTCATACAGCGTGTAGTTGCCTTGAGCTGCATAGAGTGCTTGTAGGCCATTTTGTCCACCCGCATTAACAGAAACGAATTGTTCTCTATATTTTTTAGAAAAATCATTGAATAACTGTGACTGTGTTGCTCCTGTTGCGCTAGGGGCAGGTATATTTCCCGTTAGTGTAACTGATGGAGATTCGTTGGCGCCAGGTGTGCCGTTAATGCCACCTGCATGACTGGCATTTTCATAAATCACATCACCTAAGTTTACATAAAAATCAAATTTTTGTGCGGGTATTGTAGAGGCCAAAGCATAAGGACGCATAAGACCGTCCATATCACCACTAAAGCCAAAATGGACAGGGGCATTGACTGAAGCATCGTATGCGGTTTTGAAAGTACCAGTTGCACTTTGTTCGCCTTTAGGGCCTAAAAAGAAATAATAATAGGTCGTTCCAGGTTGTAAACCTGTTAATTGATATTTCAAAGTATAATCATTGTTTGCAACAGTAGAAAGACCAGACACTACCTTATTTTGTAGAAGCAATGGATCAGTGGTATAGAATAGATTTAGATTAGCAGGAAAAGTGTCATCTAATGCTCGAGTCCATACTACGGCATCAGTGGTAGTAGCGTCTCCAGCTGCGATACCCGTAAATGTAACAGTCGCATTTGAAGGTGATGCAGCAATAGTCGCAGCGGTAAGCATAGCAAATTTTGCAAGGCGTTTAAATTGTTTCTGGGACATGGTATTTTGCTCTTAATAAAGAAGTCATAAATGATCTCTTAATATAGACTTTAAGTATTACAGGTTTATTAAAATCATTTGATTTCTAGTTAACTAGGTTGAGTAGTTTTTATAAAGATAATATTTTTAATAAGAACAAATAGTTAAATGTCTTTTTCGAAGATAATTCCGAGCATGGGGTTTGTAGGGTGGGGCGTGTATTAATCTTCTCAAAAGTTTTTTGCTGAGTTAATAAACTAAGTATTAATTGCAGGGATTCTGTGTTCGCTACATCCATAGTCTATGAGTAAAGTAACTGGAATGAGGTGCGAGTTCCAGTAATCGGAACTAGCTATATAAACTCAGTAGCAATTCAAAGATAATTGCAAAGTAATATAACTATCAAACAGCAATTGCAAGTTTTAGAGCTTAGTATGTCCTAGTTCGTGCTTTACTCTGATTTTGCTAATATAACAGCTGGGTTCAGGAATAATTCTATCGTAAGTTTAATTTGATTTACATTGCTTGTTATAACATTTGATTAATGTCCCATTCAAGTTCAGTAATTTGCTCTTCTGTTATGCAGAGGTATTCCATAAACTCAGATGAATAACTTTGCCACATACTATCATTGTAAATTGAATCAGGGCTACCAATATGTTCAGCGAGGTGATTAAGTAAAATTAAAGAAATAACAGAATCTGATATTAAGCTTTTTTGAAACGCCTCTATATCATGATGATGCTTAATAGCTTCAATAATATTCAATGGTAAGCACCAAGCTTTAGCAAGAAAAGACCCTACTATAGCGTGATCAGTTGAATGATTTTCTTTTTCATGAAAAACTAGATGGGTATCAGAATCTACCGCTCTATTAAGTGTATCTTCATAAGTTTCGAATTGTTGATGCATCAAAATTCTGCCACAGTCATGAAATAAACCTAGCAGATGCGCATCATCTTTATTGAAGCCACCTATTTTTTGGGCAATATAAGCCGCAACAAGGCCAGTGTTATCACAATGATCCCAGAAAATATCGAACTTTTTAGAAGGTGATAAATTACGCATTGATAAGCCTGTAATGAGCAAAGAGATGTTTTTCATGCCCAATAATTTAACCGCTTCTTCAATGGAGCTTATTCTATTCGGAAGACTATAAAAAGAGGAGTTGATAGTTTTTAATATAAGCGCAGATAAGCTTATGTCGCGACTAATTAATTCAGCTATTTCATTAAGCTCAGCGTCTTTTTGTTGCGCTTCACTAATAGCTATCATAATAGCGGGTCTAGCTGGAATGATAATACTGTCTAATACATTTTTGGCTTGAGATTCGTTAACTAATATAGATTCATTCATGGTAGTTATATTTACGGTTTATTTATTTTTGAATTTAAATGTAAAAAATCTCTTGTTCGCAGACCTAAGTTCCTCAATTTAAATTTGTCTGTGGCTTTGTCGAGGTGATGTTAGGCATTAAGTTATCTAGTTTTGGTAATAATAAATATAAAAATAACATGGATTTGCAAAAATTACCATAATCGTTCAATCAAATTAAGATTGCCTCAATAGTTTGCTGTATAAGCTTTACGAGGTCACTATGCAGTTTTTTCTAATGTTACAGATTATTTTTGATTGGAGTTGTTAGTATTTTTTTGTATGTATTAAGCAGTGTTCTTTCAAAATCTTTTGCAACTACAATAATGTTAATTATCTCAAATTCTTCGCTGAATTAATCGAAGTTCTAGTTGCTGTGATTCTGTTTTAATTAAATTCAAATTAAGTGGAATGAAGGATAGTTTGAGGTATGAGTCTCAGCAATTGAAACGATATATTAATTCAATAGCAATCCAATAAAAAAATGGCAAAATTTTTGAAAAAAAATAAACATAAAAGCAACTAAGGTTTTGAAGTAATTTGTAGTTGTGATTAACCTAACACATTTAGTGTGTGTTTTTTAAGTCTGTGTTTGTCAATACTTACTTTGAAATGTGCAGAAATTGTGTAAAATCATCATTGTAGTTTTATTAAAATCAATAAATCTTAAAAGATGATGTTCGTTACTGGATACGCGATTACTTAAATAAAATTTAATCCTGAATTAATCTGGCAAGCACCGTAACGGTTTAAAAATGTTAGTCTTAATCCATTTTTATCGACTTTAACCTTTTCCTGAGCCCTTTGTCTTATACTCAGGATACCTCAATCTATAAAAGCTATACATAAACTTATTAGCCAACAAAACATAGAGAAAAAAAACATGTCTGAAAATTATAAACGTATAGCGATTGTGACGGGAGCTACATCAGGAATCGGTGAAGCGACAGTTAGAAAATTTATAGCCGAAGGCTATGCAGTGGTGGGCAATGGGCGCAATGTTAAAAAACTAAGTGCTTTAGCTCAGGAATTAGGTGATGCTTTTTTGGGTGTTGCCGGTGATGCTAGTGATCAACACATATTGGATTCCTTATTTACGAGTGCCCATCAACACTTCGGTAAAGCAGCTGATATTGTGGTCGCTAATGCAGGGCGAGGTTTGGGTGGTTCAGTTAAAGAAGCTGATTTAGCAGAATTTGAAAAGGTTATAAAAATAAATGTAATGGGTACTTTAGCTTTGTTGCAAAAAGCTGCTAAGGAAATGCTAGATTATCAGCAAATCGATTATCCAAAAGCTACAGCTGATATCATCATCATTGGTTCAGTCGTCGGGCGTCATATTTCGCCATTCAGCGCAGTTTATGGCTCAACTAAATTTGCAGTGCATTCTTTGGCAGAAGGTTTACGGCGTGAACTTGGGCCTAAAGGTATTCGTGTATCGTTAGTAGAACCCGGCTTGTTACTCAGTGGCTTTCAGGCTGAAGCGGGTTATAGCGATGAGCTAGTGCAGGACTTTAAAGATAAGTTTGGGCCTTTACTCATAGGTGAAGATGTCGCTAATACAATACATTTTATCGTTAGTCAGCCACCCCATGTCCATATTAGCGATATTATGGTAAGACCGACTAGGCAAGATTATCCGTAAATCTCTGGGTCAAGCTTATTAAAACCCTAGGGGCGTATGACATACGCCCATTAATCAAAAATTATAGATTGATGATTGTAATAGGGTGTATTAATTGTTCTATGCAATAGGCCCCCTATCTTCCTTCGCGTAAAAATAATCAATTACTGATTTAATGTCTCGATAAAAATTATTGTTGTTTCATTACATGGTCTTATGTTTTTTTCTTTGTAAGAAAAAAATGACGTTAATTTAGTTTAAAGGTTATATACTATAAATTCATTCAATTTTAATGGACAGGTCATGATGAATACTAAATTTAATCGAACCCTAAATAGGAAGAAATCATTACTGATTATGGCTATTGGTGCAGTAGCAATGATCGGAAATATCAGCTTTGCTGCGCCCGCACCTACAGAAGCACCTACTGGCTTTGATGGAAAAACGAATGGTTTGGTTGATCAAGCTACATATGATACTGACCGACTGAATTTTGAGAAAGTTGACACTATTAGTGATGGGCTAGGGCCAATTTATAACGCGACTAGTTGTGTGGTATGTCATGAAGCACCAGTGACAGGAAGCGCCAGTCAATTTGGAAATTTACGTTATGGTAAATTTGATGGGACTAATTTTATTGCACCGTCTGGTGGCACAATGCTGCAGGAGCGAGCCATCGACGTAGCCATACAATCCCAAGTGCCTAGTGATGCAAATGTCAAAATATTTAGAATTTCATTAAATCTTTTGGGTGATGGATTTGTAGAAGCCATTGATGATAATACTATCTTGCAAATTGCTGCACAGCAGCCTGGTCTGAGCCGTAATGCTATTCATGGTCAGGCAGTTATGGTGCCAGTAAATGAGGCTCCAGGTACTTTAAGGGTAGGACGATTTGGCTGGAAAAATCAACATGCCAGTCTTATTACTAATTCAGCGGAAGCTTATCGTGTAGAAATTGGTGTAACTAGTCCTTTGTTTCCAACAGAACCCACTTCAAATGGTCAATCGGTTGCCGCTTATGATAAAGTTGCCGACCCTGAAGACGATGGCGGTGACATAAAGAAGTTCGCAGAATTTATCAGAGCTACCAAAGCTCCGTCTCGTAACGAAGTTTTAGCAACAACTCCTGCTTCCTTATCCGGCGAACAAACTTTCCAAGCGATTGGATGTGCTGCTTGTCATATTCCTACTTTAGTAACAGCACCAGTAGGTACTGTCATTAATGGTGGAACCTTCACTGTACCAGACGCTCTTGGCAATAAAATCATACATCCGTATAGTGATTTTTTGTTGCATGATGTAGGTACGGGTGATGGCATCGTCCAAAACGGAGGACAATCCACACGTAATTTAATTAAAACGGTTCCTTTATGGGGTTTACGTACTAGAACGCGTTTGTTGCATGATGGTAGTGTAGTCACTCCATTAGATGCTATTGTTCGTCATCAGGGTGAGGCTGAAAAAGTGATTTATAATTTTAATTCGCTTAGTCAGTCTGATCAAAATAATTTAATAACCTTTTTAAATTCACTTTGATGTTTTATAGCCAGCTTTGAATAGTCTTCAAAGCTGGCACGCTGACTGTGACATAGCAATTGAGACAATGATTATTATTTAAATAATCTTATAAACTCAATAAATAGATACTATATATAATTAAATTCGGATATGCCGCATATGAAAATTCAAAAAATAAAGTTATTAGCTGGAATGATTGCTTTTTCAGCAACTCTCACTTTATCAAATCAAGCGTTAGCAAATAGTGAAAACTATAGTTGGACTGGGGCTTATGTAGGTGCCAATTTAGGTTCTATCTGGTCAGAATCTGATATGACAGCTAATCATAGAAATTTTATTGCTATAACATCTAAATATAGTCGTTCATTAGACTCTACTGATGTTAATCCTGGTTTCCAGTTTGGTTATCTGTATCAGTTAAAAAATAATTTTGTTTTAGGTGCTGAAGGAGATTTTACTTATCCTGCGACAAATAGTACTTTCAATATTCAACAAAAAAGTTCTTATGATAAGTTTACTATACAAAATAATGTGCAAGGATCATTAAGATTAAGAGCAGGTTATGCGATCAATAGATTTTTACCTTTTATTACCACGGGTGTTAGTTTTGCAGGAATGAATCTTCAGTATGCAAGTGATATAACGGGAACTTATACCAGTTCAACAAGTCAAGCAGGCTGGGTATTGGGTGCTGGTTTAGAATATGGTGTGCTTGAAAATCTTTCTGTACGCACAGAATACTTATATACCGATTATGGTAATGCAATGCATCTAAATATACCTACGGTAAGTGGCCTTACTGATTCCAATGGTTCGGCACAAGCTAATATGTCAACACATGTATTAAGAGCTGCAGTCAACTATCGATTTTGAAGTTAGATTGTTTATATAAAGGTAAAATTACACAGATCTTTTTTTGCATAAGGCTTTTTGGAATTCCCGGTATTGGGAGCAAATTTTCCAACTATTAATAAGAGAAGAAGTTAGTCTTTACCAGTTTAAAGTTTTCGCAATGTCGCTTGTAGATACCTAAACTTAATATAAATAGGGTAAAAGCCAAGCATATTCAATAATCACATAAGCTAATTGAATTAAATTTTATCTATTAACCCTTTTAGGCCTCCATCTTTTTAAGACGCAATTTATAGTTCAGTTATGAGTAATTTCACACAGCTAAATTATTTGTAACTGATGCTTTTCAGCTCTTTTTTGTTCAAATTATAGCTAAAGCACTTTACGTAGAAATAGCAATAATTATTAAAAATTATAATGTGTATGACCAATAAGGAATTTAGTAATGCTTTCTAGGGTTTCTGAAAAAAATATGCGCTTTGTTCGTTTTATTTTAGCGGCAGGCTGGTTAGTTTTAATTGCTACACTTTTTTATGATCCCTATACCATAATATTCACAGAGGCTGATAATATTTCTAGTCCCTTCCGAATTCATTTAGAAAAGAAAGTGCTAGTTCAAGATGTTGAATTACAACAGTCTCCTTATCAAATGAGCGCTCGTTTTTTTTGGGCGATGTTAATACCGATAGCCCCTATTGCTATTATGCTTTTTGGTCATGAGGCATGGCGGCGGATTTGCCCACTATCTTTTTTTTCACAAATACCTCGCTATATAAATAAAAACTATATTCGTAAAAGTTTTAACCGTAAAACTGGAAAAATAGACGCAAAATTAAACATAGTAGAAAAAGACTCTTGGCTACAAAGGAATCATCTATACCTTCAATTCTGGTTATTAAGTATATGTCTATGTATACGTATATTATTCGTTAACTCCGATCGAATAGCCCTGGCTATTTTTTTACTTTCAATTATCATTTCAGCTATTATTGTAGGTTATTTATTTGGGGGTAAATCTTGGTGTAATTATTTTTGTCCTGTCGCTGTTGTACAGAAAATATATACTGAGCCAGGCGGGGTTTTAGAAAGTAAAGCTCATATCGAAAAATTGCCTATATCACAATCTATGTGCAGAGAGACTACTCCTGTAGGTGAAAAAAGTATTTGTGTTGGATGTACTGCAAATTGTCCCGATATAGATCTTGAATCTTCCTATTGGCGCAATATTGAAAATCCTTCACATCAATTTATTTATTATGCTTTTCTTGGTTTAGTCATTGGATTTTATGGCTACTATTACTTATATTCAGGTAGTTGGGATTATTATTTATCAGGAGCTTGGACGCACGAGCAAGATCAATTAGCTAGTTTATTGAAGCCTGGACTTTATTTGTTTGATCAACCTATTGCTTATATACCTAAATTAATCGCTGTTCCTCTTGTCATTTTCTTTTCTATTATGATGTCCTATTACTTAGGAATTTTCATAGAAAATACCTATAGATTTTATCGAAAAAAGATTAATAAACCATTACATAATAAAGATTTATTAAATCAAGTTTTTTCTGTTTATGCCTTTGTGACCATTAATGTTTTTTATGTTTTTGGTGGACGGCCTAACGTTAAAATGATGCCAGAGGAATTTCAAGATTTCATAGGTTTTCTAATAGTACTCATTAGTAGTTTATGGTTAGACAAGGCTCTTTCTAGGTCTTTTAAAGGTTATCAAAGAGAAAGTATTGTTAATCGGTTACTAGAGCAACTAAAAAAATTAAAAGTTAATTTTAATGAGATTTTAGGCATCAATTCATTAAATGATTTAACCTACGATGAGATTTATATTTTAGGTATAACATTATCTTGTATTACTCGAGATGAAAAGTTAAATGTCTATAAAAATATTCTTCATGATAGCTTACAAAATGGAAATTTTAACACGTCTGATTGCCTAGCCTTATTGAGTGATGTGCGTAATGGTTTAGGAATTACTGAAGAAGAACATAATATTACGCTTCAAGAATTGGGTATTGAAAATAGTAATTTGTTTGATCCAGAAGTTGCATTATCTCAGGAGCGTATGTTACGAGAAAATAATTATAGAGATAATTTAATTTACTTAATTGAAGAAGCTTACGAGAAAAAAATAAAAGTTTCTGAGTATTTGCAACAAAAAGATAAAAAACTAAATCATTTTAAATCTATTTATAATATTGATGAAGGTACCCATGAAGCAATTTTATCTAAACTGCTAGGAGATAATAGTCAGCAAATAAATAAGGCAAATGTTGCAATAGATCATTTATTAACCTTATCTGCACAACTTTATACCTTATTGCAACAAAAAAATACTGACGAAAATATACTAGGGTATTTTGATACAATCTTTAGATGTATTAGTTTGCGTCGTCAAGTTTATGTAAAATATTTGCTTGGACTGATAGAAATATTAGGTGCTTCACAAGTAGCCATGGTTATTGCTCATAACTTACAGTTATTAGTTGGAGATGATATTTTTATTAATGATGAGCAAGATTGGCAGCAAAGACTTGATGCAGATATCTATAATATTTTAACTGGAAATACAATAATTGAAGCTGATTTCTCAATTAACAGTACTAATAATAAAGTACCTATAGCCATAAATAGCCATTCATATTCCGATGTTGTCCTAAGGGCTCCAGATATTAAAAGTCTTTTAATATCACAAGTCGATATTGATGATGTTTTAAGATCATCTTATGCATTATTAGCTTTAAATTTAATTAATGACCAAGAGGCTAAACAATTAGCTTTAGTTTTTAAAGATAAGTTAGAATTAAAGCATTGGATGGCTAAAGAAGCTTTTCAATACATATTAGGAGTCAATATTGAAACTGCAGACAATCAGTTAGAAGAATCTTCAAAAGAAAATTTTAAGTTATCCATTCATTTACCTGGGGGTGAGAATAAAATTGTATCTTTTATTAAACCAATAATCAGCATAGGTAGAGATACTAATAATGATGTTTTATTAAATGGATTTGATTTAAAGCCTTTTCAAGGATGTATTAAAAAATTAGAGGATAATAGTGTTTTTCTAGAATTGCTTGATAAGCCAGAAAATGTATCAATAAATGGAATACCACAAAATAGAATGAGCATTAAGCTTGCACAAAGCGATTTTATTCAATTTGGAGCCATAGATTCATTTGTTATTAATTGGTACGATGCTCATATACCTGAAGCTAGCTTAAAATATTTTCCTTCGTTTCAAAAACTTCTTTGGTTAAGAAATGTAAATATGTTTAATTCTTTAGAATTATATACTTTGGCCGATATTGTAAGAAATGCTGAGGTATATGTTTATAAAAAAGGTAATTATATCTGTAAGCAGGGTGGATATTCTAGAGGCGCTTATATTTTACATACAGGTACAGCTGAAGTGATTTATACAAAAAATAACTCTTCTGAAATTGTCAATAATTTAGTTGCAAATGATGTTATAGGTGAACTGAGTGTTATCAAAGGAGGTACTCATAGTGCTTCTGTTAGAGTTAATTCTGATGAAGCGATTGTCATGTTAATTGATAGAGGCTTATTAGGTAGGATGATAGATACTAATCCTTTAGTTGCCAAATCATTGTTAGTAAGAATTGCAAGTTATATTAGAGATTGATTATGGATGCTATAAAAACCGAGACAATTATTAAGCCACCTTCAGAATTAGTTGAATTGCCATTTTTAATATTTATTTATATCTCCGATGCTGAACAACAGGTAAGTGTTAATGAGGTTAATAAATTTAATAAATATATTGCTAATACTGATTGGTGTAAAAGCAATTTATTAAAAGATGCATTAAAAGAGCTAGAGTTAAATTATGCTGATCTTTGGAAAGACTATGTCTCAAATAATCATTATGAAAATATATTTGAGCGTATTAAACAAGCACTAAAGCCATTGCAGACATTAGATAAAAATGAATATCATTTAATTTATCGTGATTTAATTGCTCTAGGAAAGTCGATAGCAAAAGCCTCTAATAAATTAGGCATCATTCCAACTAAAAAGAAAACGGCATTAGTTAGCATTGAAAATATTCTATCCAATAAGTTATCGCAAGAAGATCTTATTAATCAGCCTAATCATTTTAGTGCCAATAACAAACAGTTGGAAAATATTTCACTTGAACAGTTGTGGCCTTTAGCAAAATTGGGTGCCGAAAATTCAAATTTTTGGGGTCGTGGTAAAATTCGATTAATGTGTAATAAAATAATTAATGAAACCCATGACGTAAAAACTTTTTGTTTTATTAGTGCCGATTTGCCAGTTATGTTTTCTTATAAACCAGGACAATTTATTAGTCTTGAATTATTAATTGATGGTAAAAAAGTAATACGTAGTTATTCAATTTCATCCTCACCCTCTAGATCATTTTACCTTTCAGTCACGGTGAAGCGTGTTCATAATGGATTGGTTTCTAATTGGCTGCATGAAAACTTGAAAGTAGGTGATGAAATTAATGCCAATGGTCCATTTGGCAAGTTTAATTGTTTTGATAATCCATCAGAAAAAATGTTACTAATATCAGGTGGTAGCGGAATTACTCCCATGATGTCAATATTACGTTGGATTTGTGATACTGGTTCTAGGGCTGATATTATTTTCTTACATAATGCTCAAACACCTAAAGATTTAATTTTTTATGATGAATTAAAACTATTGTCGTTACAAAACCGAAATGTCAAATTAGCTTTATGTGTTTCAAATCCTAACGATATGGAATGGGCCGATAGCCATATAGGACGAATTTCAGCGCAATCATTAAATAATATCGCTCCAGATTTTAAACAAAGAGCAATTTTTGTTTGTGGCCCAGCCCCTTATATGGATGCGGTACATCATATAGTCCAAGGCATGGGTTTTAATATGGACAATTATTTTTCTGAAAGTTTTGGCAGTCGCATTTCAGATACTAAAAAGAAAAAAATATCATCCAACCAAGATACTTCTCATGTTAATGGTGATGAAGTAATTAAGAAAATTCCAGAAAAATCTGTTCAACAAAAAGCATCTAGTCCAAATGAAAGTAAAGTTACTATTAATTTTAAACAACAAAATAAAAAAGTTGATTGTGATTATGATGATTCAATTTTAGACGCGGCAGAAAATGTTGGTATTGATATTCCTTTTTCTTGTCGTTCAGGGTCTTGTGGTACCTGTAAAGTATTAAAGCTATCGGGTGATATTGAAATGGATGCCAATTGTAGCTTAAGTGATGATGATTTAGAGCAAGGTTATATACTTGCTTGTGTTGCAAAACCTAAAGGTTTAATTGAAATTGATTTTTAAATTTTAATTATCACTGGCGCATGCTTCGTTGGAACAGGCCTAGTTTTGGCTTAGCTCTGCTATACACCTCCTCTTGACAATTAAGCCACTAAGAAAGGGCTTATCATACAAAAAGATAGTCAATTAATTTCTAGCTACGGTTTTATGCTTAAATGGGGCAAATAGACCTAATAGGTTTTTATTTTTACATAGTTGTTGGATTCAAAATATTATTTATATGAGAATAATTATTTTTTTGTTATTAGGTTTACTTATACGTGCTGGCTGTGATTATCTTATAGCAAGTGATCATCAATCTGCACATAACTCAGTTGTTGACTCGTCAGTTACAAGTACTTTACATTAATGATGTTTATACGCTCATTAAATAAAAGCATCATCTAAATTTGTTGTAAACATATCTTCAATTTTAATTTCTAAGCTAATACGGTTTAGATCATTTAAGATGCTCTCTAATAGCTTATTAGCTTCTAAATCATCACTTATACCAGACATATAATCAGCATTACTTCTTATGCTATGTTGTAACCCATTTAACCAATCAGAAAAATATTGTAAGCTGTAATCTTTGCTGGTTTCAGATAAAGTTGATGTATCTTGGGTTTCTGGAAGATGTTCAAATATTTTCTGAGTATTACCATCAAATCGAATTATTTCAATTGAATCTGAAAGTTTTTCATAATTGCCACCCGTCGCAATAAAATTATTAAATAGCTCTGTAATAGGGGCAACTTGCTTCCAAATTCTTGTTACTTTAGTGCCAGTTTGATTTGCTAAGTTCTTTTGTAAATGCGCGATAATATCTGTTATTAAACCAGTACGATGGGCAGCAGTTTCTAAATTACCTAGTAATCTTGTTAAGGTCTCTTGGTTAATATTCAAGTATTCAGTGTGTGAAATACTTTGTAATTTTTCTTGTACAGAGTTAAACCAATAACTAAGAAAATCTCGGATGAATAGATTGGGTAAATCTTCAATTATTTGAGTATTAGTAGGCTTGATAATATCTAGGTTTGCACTTGCAAGAAAAGTATCGGTTAGTCCTAATAATGCTGCGAGTTCAGGGTCCATGCCTTGATCTGCCGATTCAGAGTTATTACTTAATTGTTGGTTTTTAAGTCTTTCAATTGTATTTTCAGACTTTATAAAAATTTCATAAACATCGGCATCTTTAACTAATAATAGTGATATAAAATCACCTAGACGTTTTTTTTGTAACAACATCCCGCCACTTTTAAGTAGTTGCGTAGCAAATATTAGTTTTTCTTTACGAACAGTAGCAATATCACTATTTTTATAATATTTTCTTAAATAAGGTTCACGATGTTTAATTAAATGTTCTATAGATAATCTAACTTGTTGAAGTTTTAATTCTGGATTACATACTTTTTCAAGGTCATTAATCAGTCGAGATATGCCACCATCATTGATATTCATTGCAGCATCCCAAGCTTCAATTGGATTTGCAAAGTGTATGTTTACATAGGTATTACCTAAAAAAGTTTCTTTTAAATGTCTAACGAGTTCAATTTTTGCAGGATTTAATGCTAATTCTTTAGATTGTCCTGGTGCACCTACTGATTCAATTAAGGTAGCTTGATTTGCGCAAGGATTTCTTAACCAGTAGCTATTGTTAAAAGGTCTAAAGGTATGCCATTTATGCACCCAATTGTGTTTATGAGTATTACCTCCAAATGGATTTATTAATGATGCTTGTAGTCGAGTAGTCCAGCGATGTCCATAGTTGGATTTATCGGTACCTTGTGTTAGCTCTTTATCAAAATTTGTTAATATTAGAAAAAGTGAAGTTGGTTTTTTTTCTCTATCTTCCGGTTTGGCACCATGGCTTAACTCAACCCAGTCGGTTATTTGTTTTTCCAAGCCGACGATATTGATATTAGTTGGGCCAGCACATAATAACAAAGCTGTCATTTCAAGATTATTTGAGTATTTGTCAAATAAATACGATACTTTTCCTCTCAAAAAAAGATCTACTTTGATGGCTTGTGAATTTAATAGTTTTGCGTCTTTTGGATGAACATTACGTGATCGTGCGCCGGGAAAATCTAACACATCAGTTGTTTTAAAAAAGTCATGGGTGTGTTCTTTAATTTGTATGACTAATTCAGAAATCAAGGCGGCTAGGCTAGATTTTGATATTGAAACTTGTTGTCCATTTTGATTAATGACTTTAACGTAAGAACCATCATTATTGACTAAAGAATCTAGTGTTGAAATATTTAAAATACTCGTCTGACTTTTGATCCAACTTTGATCTTTGACATTAAAAAGCGCCTCAGGTGCACAATAAATAGTGGTTGAGTTTTTTAATTGAGTAAGAGTGCTTAACAAGTTGTCGTATATTTGGTTGTAATTTGGCAATCCTTGCCATAAAAGCACCATTAATTTCTTTCTACCTTGTTCGTTGATATTAGGCAATAGGTCCGCAGCTCGAGACCAAAAGTCTGCTTTTTTTAAAGCAATAAATCGAGGATTATGACTAAAATTAGCATTACAAAAATCTTCAAGCTCATAAATATCTTGTAGTTTGATATTGTTTACAGTTTTTGGATAGGATTCCACATCTGTTAGTACATTATTTATGATAGTAAGATGTGATTCGAATTTATCAGCAGAATGATTTATATCGTTGACATAAGAATTAGCTAATATTTTTACAATATCAAACTCATTAAGCAATTTTACTAGTATTGGATAAGCTTCAGGAGTTTTAATGTTGTCAGTCGTAAATCGAGTTACTAAGCCAGTTGACGCTTTATCATTTTCGGGATTGATTGAATCAAGGTAATCTATTTCTTGGTTAGCTATTATCGCATAAAGTCTACCAGCATCTTTTCTAGCAAGTACAGATGCTAAATAAGACTTACCTGTTTGACTTGCTCCATAAATGCCGATGCACATTTTTAAATGTGCAACTGCCATAATTTTATCTGCTTTGTAAATTGATTTGTGTAAAACTTTTTGTAATTTGTGATTTTTATTTATTAATGGGTCATTTGATTTGTTAACCCAATCTAGGGCTTGACCAAAGGTTTCACTAGTTTTTGTTGCCAATTTAGCTACATATTGATTATTTATTTGATTATTCATTGTGTAATTATTTAGTGTATTTCAAATAAACCAGTATCTAACCAGTGCCCAAAATCTTCAGTCATCGTTTTAAATTGTAACTCGATATCAGAAAGAGGAATTGAATTACCTTCCATTGAAGTAATTTCTTCAATCTTTAGAATACTTTCTATGCCGCCGTAATCTAGGTCATTAATATTGTCAAATTGTCGTTGATAAGAAAATTTTATTTCATACGGTAATTGATTCTTTTGAGATCTATCTATGGCTTCTTGGCTGGAAAAATTAACAAGGTAAAAAGGCGTCGCTTTCCAGCGCTCTAAATTGAGTTGTCTAAAACCAACATAGAGCGGACTTGCAAATTTGATGCTGTCATATAAATCTTTTTGTCTGGCATTTTCTAAATCAATACCATTAAATAAGATGTTTTTATTCATAATATGATGATCTTTTCCTTTACCTAGCAAGCCAATATATTTAATGGTTGTAGTTGGATTTAAATCCTTAATGCTGATATGAAAGTTTTGGATATTAACTTCTGAAATAGTACTTAATACTGCACCTACGACACCTGTAGTTTTTGGGTCTAGTATTTTTCCATTGAGCGTCTCAAAAGGATACCAACTTTCGATATTATAATTGCTCATAGTGATAATGCGCGAGGGTAAAACTGAAGGATTTTTAAAAAAACAAGACTGTATAGCAGGCAAACAAGAGGGTCTGCCCGATAGCACCAAATAATCACAATCATAAAGTTTTATAATTTCACTTAAGTCATTAATGTAAGGTTCGATGGTTGTAATGATTGTGTTTGCTAAAGCTGACATGTCAAGATCAAAAACTAGGTTGCTTAAGTTGTGATCTGTTTTTGAATTATTTTTAGGTATTAATGACGATATATATTCAATAACTTCTGGTCTAGGCATAGTTTTGTTTTTAAATACATCATGCCAAGTAATATCAATTATTTTATTTTGAGCTTCTAAAATCGAAAGCTTTTCTGATAAATTTAAAATATGGATTCCAATAGGTTTTAAAACTTGTAATGCAAATTGTGCTCTTAAATTTTTCTCTGGTTCAGATAGGCCGACAGTAAAATGCCCCAGTTTCCTTATAAGTTCAGTTTTTGCTTCTTTTACACCTATATTCAATAAATATTTTTTTAATCCAGTAATGACATGATTTTCAATCACAGCTTTGAGTATATCATCGCCAGCAACATTAAAACCTTCTCTAAATTCTTGATTAGGAACGATTAGGCTTGTTACATCCGCTGACTCATTGACATAGGTAGTAATCATTAAGTCAGATGTGCCACCTCCAATATCTATACTTGCTATTCTTAAAGAAGATAAATTGCTATATTTGGGTCGGACTCTCCCAAAAACATTAAAGTAGTATTCAACATCACCAGCAAATTTTTCTTGGATTTCATTGTATATAAACACAAGTTGCGTGGTGCTTGCTTCATAGAGATTAATTTTTATTTCTGGTTTTTGTCTGTATTCATCTAGTATGTCAGTATAGCTATCCCAATCTAAGGTTTTCCATAATACATCTATAGACCAATTAGCCCATCTTTGTAGAATTTTCCTTTCTGAAACTGACATTGCTGGAGGTGCCGTTAAAATAATCCGGCGTAAGTGCCTAGCGCTATCAGTATTGACACGATTAGCTCTATTAGCGGGTGAGTTAATCTGTACTAGAGCATGTGTAATAATTTCACTGAAAAAAAACATCATCAGTGAGCTCCTAGAAAAATTAGCTTCTGACGCTGGTAAATAACTTTGACCTAATAAAAATTCTAAGGACTGGTATCTTGGGTCTCCAAGTACATGAGTTGGGATACCTTCTTCATTAATATATTTGAGAAATTCACCCGTTATAACAGGGGGTTCTTCCCAATTAATATTGTCTGATTCATGGCAATAATGCCAGCTATGTATTGACGGTTTTAAGTCCCATAAATAACGCTTTGGACAGGTCATTGAGGTCTGGCCTTTATTTCGTCTTGAATATAAAGCCAGTCTTGAGGCTTCTGTGCCTATTCTTACAACAGAAGGCCAATTAAAGCTTGGAGTAAGTCGGCCAGCTCGATGAGAAAAATTATTTAAATCACCAAAATTGGCTTTAGCAAAACATATATAAGAATTGAAAATATTTTTATGTATTTGTCTAGGATCAGATAAGTCTCTTAATTGAAGAATTGTACTATTGCTGAAAGACAAACTTTCACCTGTTTGTCGTTCAACTAACATGCCAATCGATCTTGAGTTACCAATATCTAAGACTAAATCAACATCGACAGAGAAATAGCGCTCAGGATCACTTAAGCATATATTTGGAACAATATGAGTGGTTGTTAGGCATTCGAGAAATGAAATATATCTTGCTTGATGCTCATGCAGATAGGTTGGTTCAGAGACATTTTGTAGCCTATTTTTTTTCTTATGATTGAATAATTTGAATAGTTCAAGTAACCAATCATTAACCCAACCTAGTTGTAAAAACCAATAGTTATGCATAACATCACTAATCAGATGATATTCGGTAGCATCTTTCAAATCGGTTTCAGTTAAGGCAGGATATACTGTAGCTGGATTTACTTTAGATACCTCAAGCTCAGCCTCAATTTTGGTGTCAAAGACTATAGTTAATTGATGGGTATTGCCTTGTGCGTCAGGATTTTCAAGTAAGGATACTTTAGCTCTTGCCCAATCTGTTGGGCCTTTACAATATTTATTCGCTATAGATTCTGCGCCATCATTAACGCGTATAAAAGGTAAGGGCACCCATTCATCAATAAAAGCTTCTAGTGCCTTATTAAAATTAAAAGAGTAGGTCGGTGTTATGTTTCTATTAGGTAACTCGGTTTTTGGATCCTTAATAGTTTGGCCAGTTTGTTTATCAATATAGCCTTCATTTTCAGGATCCTTCTGTAAAAAACCTATTAATGAATAGGTTTTACCAGCTATATAAG
>Ga0114964_10001186_pt1 | contig 19206 bp, 19 predicted proteins | sample C_131016_MF_Meta_FD_92638 | JGI IMG/M metagenome (GOLD analysis project Ga0114964, IMG submission 92638) | Freshwater microbial communities from Lake Croche, Canada to study carbon cycling - C_131016_MF_MetaG | ecosystem: Environmental > Aquatic > Freshwater > Lake | place: Lake Croche, Canada... | reverse complement strand
CGTACGTAAATGGCCTCTCCCACGTGTAGTACGCCCAGGAGTTTCGTTCTTAATCGAGTCTACCCTTCCCCAATTACCAGCCCTTCAACCCCTTGACCCGAAAATTCATGAAGATCTTGAAGCCAACAAAGAAAAACTCGGAAAAGCTTCTAAAATTATTGCCGATATGGATGCCAAGTCCAAAAGTCTCTGCGAAGAATTAGAATCCATGGAAAAAGTAAGTCGCTGGCACGATCGCGGTAATCGCGAACCCCGTATCAAACAAATCAATCTACAACTTGCTGAAATAAAGACAAAAAAAGAAGCAGCTAAGAACTCTTACAATACTCTTATGAAAGAAGCAGAATCCTCTTTAGAAATCGTAAGCCTACACGAAAGTCTCGTAAAGTCTTATGAAAAACTAGAAAAATTGAAGTAGCATAGGACCGGATTGACGAGTCCCCCACCAAAGAAATCAGAAACAAATGGCATGCCAAGCTCGCATTCTTGATACAGAGATCGTGATTCCTGGAACTTCTGTCAAGTGCCATACTACCAAAGAATGCTCAACAAAGACTAAGATGAAAATTAGTATAGATGACGGTGAAGGTCGCCAGAGTATCTGCAAAGAGTGCTTCAAGCGCTTCAACAGCAAAGGCGGAAAGAATGACTGCTGGTACGGCTGGTTTGACTGCGAGTACCCTGAGAACGCACCCGTCAAGTTCTCTCCATGGTACTACAAACAGCAGCAGAAGATACAAGAACCCGTGTGTGAAGTAGTAGTCAAAGTGCTAGATGTGGTTATTGAAAAGATGGCTACCATGACCATCGCAGAAGCACAACCCCTCTCCAAGAAAGAAATGCTGCTCCAAGAAATCACCGCTATTAACACATGGATGAAGGGAGAAGGCAAGACAAAGTTCAAGGAACAAACCGTCATGCACAAAAAACTCATGAATCTCAAGACCCAAATGAAACTTCTCAAAAAGTAATAGAAAAATACGTCTAAAAGTATAGAGGCATCATGTATAGATGAAAGGAATTCCTTTTTTGCGTGAAGAAATTACTGTATACGATGCACGCACTCTTTCTCCAGAAAAGTTTAATGAATACATGGAACAAGGCTTCAATAAGAAAATCCCCATCATTCACACCATCTACTATCACACAAACTTCCCTAAACGTATCGAACTTGTCAATAACCTAGATCATAATCCATATCATCTACTCTTTTACATGATCGCTCCTTTTTATTACTTTGATGACGGATCTACGCCCATAGAATACTTTTATCCAGAACATTCACGATACTTGTCCAACGAAGCATTAAATCTTCTTCCATCCCGTTTTCATCGACAGACAGAAAAACAACAAAGGACTGAATACATCCAAATGCCTGGATGTAGATGGAATATTGATTGGATTAATGAAACATGGATTTATGACTACGTAAAAGATCTTTATAAACCTCTGTGGGAAAATACGAAGCAAGAACGTGGAAAATACGTGTACATCTGCCGCAGTAAAAGAAATCATACGCAAAGAGCCATTCTGAATGAAGATTCTCTACTACCTGTGTTAAAGGGATTGGGGGTGAGTTGCTACGCCTTAGAAGATATGACCTTCACAGATACTGTATGCCTCTTCAAGTCTGCCGAACTTGTAATAGGTTCTCACGGCGCTGGACTCGCATGGCTCATCTTCAGCGATCCTGGGACAACCGTTCTGGAAATATATAAAAATAAACTCTTGAAAGAACATTATACATACCTCTGCAGCTCATGTAAACTCAAATCTTTCCGCTTCACAGGAGTAAAGGACGATCCTAATGTACCACCGCCGACCGATCCCAAAGAAGTTGATGACGGCCACATGATTGTAGATATTGCAGGAATGGAACATGCTGTAAGACAGTTATCTAAAGATATAGAATCCGCTTATACAGATGGAAGGAATCCCATTTCTTCGTAATGGAATTAATCTGGTGAATCTGACAAAGGAAAATCCAGAGGATGTCGTTAAATTTTTGAACCAACTTCCCCAAAAAAATCTTGAAGATAGCGCATTTCAAAACCAAGTCATATTTTGCACAGACCTTCCCAAAAGAATTAAACTTGTTGATGCCGCTGATAATAATCCCTATCATCTTCTTTTTTACATGATCGCTCGCTTTTATTATGCAGATAATGGTTCTTCTCCAGTGGTCTTTTACTATCCAAAATGCAGAACTCTTTGCCATGCCGCCCTTTCAGCTCTGCCCCCACACTTTGTTCGCATTCTAGAAAGAGAAAAAGACGTAGAATATCTTCAACTACCAACCTGTGATTGGCGATACGATTCTATCAACGAAGAATGGATTTATTCTTATTTAAGAAATCTGTACTCCCATATCTGGAAAAATACTCAACAAGAAAAAGGTAAAAGAATCTATATTACTCGCTCACAACGCATGGTAGAAACTCGCGCCATTCTGAATGAAGAAGATCTGAAACCTGTGTTAAAGGAGTTGGGTATTAGTTGCTATTCTTTGGAGAATATGACCTTCGTAGATACGGTACGACTCTTCAAGTCTGCAGAATTTGTTACAGGCGTACACGGCGCTGGACTCTCTTGGCTCATCTTCTGTAATCCTGGCACGGTTGTATGCGAGATTTATAAGTGGCAAGATAAGAAACGACACTTTCTTCATCTTAGTAGTCGTATGAATCTGCAACATGTGCGATTTTCAGATGTAGAAGTTGAACGCGCAGATGAAGATTCCCATATGACTGTAAACATAGAAGCATACACCAACTTTGTAAAAAATCTGTATACAAAAAATTAACCCATTTATCTTTCCTTGTCTTTTGTTTGTTTTCTCTAGTATTTTTTGTTTTAGTCCGAATAAGGCCAGTTGTCCATCACACACTCCACCGTGTCATAGATGAGATCACGCGTCTGGGAAGTCAGCTCACCCACGGGTACCATGACGGTGGGCGCATTCGGCGCGAAGAGCTGCACACTCAGGAAAGGCTCAGAGTCCACCGTCAGAAGACGCAGAGTGTTACTCAGATACTTCAGAACATCGTCGCGAGGAACGGAAGGCGTGATGCTATCCACGTCGCTGTTCGTATCAGAATACTTTATGTCGAAGGTGCCGTCAAAGTTGTTGCTGATACGAATGATATCATCTGGCTTACTCTCCGCGCGAATTACATTCAGCCCAATCTTGCAGGGAGTATAATTCATCTTACGAGCGACAGGCGCGGCCTGTGCGGCAGGCGCCACAGGAATGAACTCAGGCTCCGTCTTTACACAATCGCACGTGCGGCTCTCACGCGAGCAGCAGCGGCCCGCCGCCTGGCGAGGGGGAGAGGGCACAGCAGGCAGCAGAGGAGGCATCATCTGCACATAATCCAGCTCGTAGTCCTCCAGCATAGAACGCACGTACTGGCGAATCGTGCAAGTCGGCGCAAAAGGGAAAGAAATAAAACGCGCGTCCAGATCGTAAACGTGATCCACAATCTCCTTCAGATACTCCAGACGCTGCTCAGAATTCATGTAAGAAGAAGCATTCAGAACCTCGGTCAGAAGCCAGCAAATGCCATCCTGCTCCCAATTCACAAAGTCCAGGAAATGCGAAACAGGAAGGTTCTTGTGAGAAGCACGGCGCAGATTGAAACGAAGCGTCTCCACACAAACAGGCATGTCGTTCGTGTAGTTCCACGTCTCCAGAATGTCACGCCAACCAAACAGACGGTGCGGCTGCGTGAAACGAGACCACTTATTCATGTGAGAAGCCATTATGTAATCAGGTGGGACCTCATTACACAAGGGCTAGCGAAATCAATTTTTTCCCGCCATCTTTACACTTTGTCATAGATGTCAGATCGCATCCCCTCCAAATCCCTCTTAGAATCCTCCACCAAAGAACTAATCATCTGATCACGAATCTTTTCCGATTTTACAGGATCTCTAGAAAGATTCGGAACACGCAAAAATGAACGAAAAATTGTTCTACTTCCTGAAGAAGCAGTCATATCACCCTTACTCTGAACTTCTTCCGTCTGCTTCTTCACAACAACCTCTAACTCCTTCACCTTACTCTGCATAGAACTAAATAAAGAACCCGATAAATCTGATACAGCCTTGTTCAAACGCTTATCTACCTCAGGCATCATGTGGTCATGCCAGACCTTCCTCTTCTGCTTCAACATCTGAACAGCGTCCACTATGATTTTCTTAGTTCTCTCGTCTTTGTTGTTAAACACCTTCGTATGGTCCATTCCGTGAGCAATATCAGGACGCTTCAAATCAGGCAAGTCCTCAAACTCCTTCTCAAACGCATTGATGATATCGTCAGGAATAGGAGGAGACTGCTCTATCAACCTATCCAACTCAGAACGACAGATCTTCAAAAAATCCAAAGCATCAATACGCTCCTTGGGATGTAAAGCAAGTTCTACCGCAATCTGACGCTGAAACTTGCCCCACGATATAGACGCCACACGATTTGCCTCAGAACCCTGGGCATACCGGAAGAAGTTGCCTAACGTCGTCAAGATTCCCGTAAAAATAGATACAGCTCCTATGCCAAGCTGCGCAAACTTCTGAATATCCTGGTCTCCCCCAGATATACTCTGTAACATAAAGTTTGCAGAACCCGTTAAAGTCGATAAGATAATCACAGGGACTGTTATACCCATGTTGGAACGACTCAACTTCTTCTCACACTTGTCGTGCATCCAACGATAAGAAGAAGCAATATCTGCCCAACCCGCCATCAACTCTTCCTGCTCCTTCGTCCATCCGTTGTTAAAACGAAGAGGAGGACGAGACGCAACATTCCCTGATAAGTCTGTCTTTGCCACAACCTTTACCTCTGCAGAAACAGAAGGCGGTACTGTGTCTCCCATTCTACTTACCAAAATTATTTTAGAAATTTTACGCACTTTCAAAAGAAACTAATGGACTATCGACGTTTTTCCAACATATCCAAAACCTTCTGTAACCACCTTTCCAAGTGTTTGAATTCGTTATATCCCAATCATACACATGAAATGTTGAATTTATAATAGGGTCTTTTATAAGTTTATATTCAAAACCATTCTTTTTCAGTTCTTTTTCAACAAACTGCTGCGAAGGACGAATACCCTCATTATGATATGCTTGATCAAAACCACTTTCATCTATTGATATATAAAATTGTGGATCATCGGAGTCAGAAACTTCTGTTTCTAACAATAAAACGTCACATTTTTGTAAGACTTTTTCTAAGTGTTCTTCTATTTTACTCAAATGATAAAGCAAACCCCAATGTAAAATTATGTCGTATTTTTCTGCAATATCATCATTTTCTCCATTAAAAACAAACGTTTTTATATGAGGATATCTTTCTTTTACGACATCTAAGTGTTCTGTTCTAGCATCACAACTTGTTACATTTGCCCCCAACTCATAAAACATATTTCCAATATCAGCATAACCACAACCCAATTCCAATAATGTCTTAGATTGAAAATATCCAGGATGAATGTATTTTTGTATAGCATTCATCCTTGATTTTCTCCAATCTTCATAATGACCAGTAAACATTCTATATATATCTATATACATTATTTAAATCAGTCAGACAATACGACCACCTCTTCCACCTCTTCCACCTCTTCCACCTCTTCCACCTCTTCCACCTCTTCCACCTCTTCCACCTCTGAAACTACCCTTCGCCTTCTTTGCTTCCACACCATTCTTATACAAAGCATCAGCCTCCTCTGCTGACAACTTCTTTACATCAATCGTAGGAGGAATACCCACAAATATCTTTGTTTTCAATTCCGTCTTGAACATATAAGGACCATACTGACCCGTACTGAATGTATAAGGACCAAACTTGTAAATTGCGGAATTGCTCACAGATCTCGCCTTAAACTTTTCCTCCCTCATTTCTGCAGTCTCAGAATCCACAAAAGGAATACGAGTACCCTCACACTCCAAATACTCGCCATAAGGACCCTTCTTTTTTATGATCGGCTTGTTATTAAAGGTACCATACATCGCATCCTCCTTCTGCTTTTGCACCCAGGCTGTCGCAATCTCCTTCGTAATCGTCTGAATCGTATGACCTGGAGGGAATGTGTAAAAGGTGGCCTTGTCTTTCTTAGTCGCCCCTTCTTGCACTAATAGTAGCCCTGACTTGCTAGAAACAGCCTTGAATCCGTCGCCGAAATCCTGGACCTTTTCTGAAGCTGAAGGTAGGCTGGCCTTGTCCTGTAAACGCTCGTGATCTTTCTTATAAGAATTCCACGTATCATGACATACTAACTTCCAAGCCTCCTCGCCCTTAGAAATCTTGTCCAAACGCGTCTCCATTCCATTCGTAAATTCGTAAGCAAATAATTGCGGGAATTCACGAAGACAGAATGTTATGACAGAATCTCCAAGAGTCGTAGGAACAATCTTTTGTTTTTCTGCTCCTAAGGTAATCTGCTCGTTTTGTGTTAGAGGGGGCCATGTGTTGGGGACGATGTGTAATGAAGAGTTGAAAATCTTCGTGCCTGGTATGTCCTTCTTTTCCACGTATTCTTTCTCAAACAATACTTCCACCAGAGAAGCGAATGTACTAGGGCGACCTATGCCACGCTTCTCCAGTTCTCGAATTAAAGTCGCCTCCGTAAAACGCGGAGAAGAGCGAGAACGCTTCGGCAAAGCCTGAATGCTTAGCCAATTGAGAACCATCCCCTTCTTCAAAAGCTGGGACTTCTTCCAGATTGCCTCTCCCTCTTTCTCTTCTTCTTCATCTTCTTCATCGTCATTCTTGTCTAGCTTTGCGGGAGTTCCGAGAATCTGCCAACCCTCAAAATCCGTCTTACGCCACTTCGCCGACCAAGGAAACTTGTCGCCATCTGCAGACATCACAAGAGTGGCCGTGCGATTCTTACCCGTTGCCGGTGCCATAACAGACTGCATTGCACGACGGTAAATCAAGTTATACACCTTCTTGTCTACATCACCCCAGTCATCGGAAGGAAGCTCGTATAGATCAAAATGCGTAGGACGAATGGCTTCATGGGCTTCTTGTGCTTGTGCAGGCGTAGTAGAGGGAGAAGCATCCTCCTCCTTCTCCTTCTCCTTCTTCACTTTTGCCTTTGTCTTTGCTTTCGGTTTGGCCGTCTGAGTCTCAGCATCACCAACATACTTCTCACCATACCGCTTCTTCACTTCTTCCTTTGCAGACTCTACCGCTTCCTCACCCAAGACAGCATGATCTGTACGCATATAAGTAATATGCCCAGCCTCATACAAAGTCTGCGCAATCTTCATCGTGACCTTCGGATTCAACTTATGTAAGGCACTTGCTTCTTGCTGCAAACTACTCGTAATCAACGGCTTAGGAGGATTTGCAGTCCAAGACTTCTCAAATACGTCTACCACAACACAAGCCGAATCTCCGTGAATATTCTCCAAATAGTTTAATGCTGATTCTTGATCTTCTAACTCATCGTCCATCTTTGCAGAAAAGTCAAAACCAGATGAACGGATTTCTCCACGAATCGCCCACGTGGTCTGCATAGAATGATTCAGCACTTCCTTCTCTCGATCGGAAACAAGACGAAGAGCAGGAGTCTGACAACGACCTGCACTCAATCCACGCGCAACATGCTTCCAGAGTAAAGGAGAAATAGTAAACCCCACCAACATATCTAACACAGACCTCGCCTGCTGAGCATATACACGATTCATATCAATCCTCCTCGGATTCGCTATCGCATGCTTCACCGCCTTCTCCGTAATCTCATGAAAGACAGAACGCGGAAAACTCAACGGATCACGCTTCAAAAGACAAGCTACACTATAAGCAATCGCCTCGCCCTCACGATCATCATCAGCAGCTAAGAAGATTGTCTTTGCTTTTTGCGCAGCCTCCATAATTGGCCTCGTTGCTTTAGACTTTTCATTCAGAAATCGGAATCTCGGCTCAAAATCCCTGTCAATCCCAATTGCACCCAAGTCCTCCTCTAAAGCACGAATATGCCCCATCGTAGCCAAGACAATATAACCTGGACCAAGAAATGAAGCAATCTTCTTACATTTTGCTGGAGATTCCACAACAACTAGGTTCGACATTTTCTCTGTGGAGGACTTGGAAAAGATAAAGGATCGCGTTGTCAATTTTATGCGGTCTAAGGCAAATATACGCTCATAATATAGTATGCCAACTTGGAATCCAACCCCTATGGCAACTTACAAAAATTCATTCTTGGCCCTTCAGGAAAGTGAATCAGAATCAGATTCAGAATATGAAACCGTAGAAAATTCCATCACAGTTGAAATAATCCCTCAGCCCGTTACCGAACAGTCAGCAGACCCTCCTGTTGCTGCGGCTGCTCCCTCGCAACAAGAACAAGAAGGACCGGTTTTAGAGGTAAGAGAAGAAGAAGAAAAGCAACAAGTGTATCGTACATGGATTCGCGATGAGTCTGAAAATCGCTTTGCCGGCGACGAAGTCAAAAAGAATATTTTTAGTAGCCCCTTCTCTAAACATAAGAAATCATGGTCGCAACAAAGAGGAAGAGAAGATAGCGAAGGATGGGTAAGTATTCGCTGGACACAACCACAGTTTGAAGAATCAACTGTTTCAGAACCCGATGTTCTTTCCGTTGAATATGAACCTCGTACAGAAGAAATGCAATTCCCATCACTTCTGACACGCGGAAACGCAAATATCCCTACTCGGCCTATTTCTTCCCCTGAAGAAGACGCCATTTCCGCAAGTATGTGGGCTGAAAAAATCAAAAAGAGTTTGGAAAAAGCTGAACAGAATCGCATCCAAAAACAAAAAGAAGAACCCTCTCCCACACGCCTCTCCTTCTTCAAACAACTACAACCCACGACCTAAGAAGATTCTTCATAATAAAAAAAGAATGGACTCTATCGTCGCTGCTGTGATTCAAAAATTTCAGCAACGGTCTGAAATAGGAATCAAAAAATACGGAGTTACTCTGGATCGCGAAGACTTGAGCATCCTTGATTGGATCACGCATACTCAAGAAGAATTAATGGACGCTATTCTCTATCTGGAAAAACTCAAGGCCGTTCACTCAATACCCAAACAATAAACCAGCACGACCACCATACACACGTAAGATTGTATACGTTTCAAACCATACATAGACTGTGTAAGAGGGGTTGTGTAGTGTACTATTTGTACCACGCCCTGGCGTGAATTTTAAAGATAAATCTATATTCTGCATCTTGTCCAAGTTAGCATGACCCATCGGATTCGTAATCCCGTATAGTTCATGTTGTGTGCCAAAAGGAATGTGATAATAATACTTGTTGTGCCAAGGAGTTTTTCGCTGCTCCATGCTCGGCAGAATACTTCGGAATAAAACAGGAGAATCTGTTGCATATCTCACAAACTTTCCTTCGTAGATTAAAGATAACGACGCAATCGGCTCAGAATCTGAGTCTGAAAATGCAGGAATCAAGGGCAAGAATACATCAGTGTTCAAACCACTCGCATCAGGCCACCAAGGAGCAACAGGACCTATTCCACTCACATCCGCAACAAAGAATCCACTCAAGTCCCTTGTTGCCAAGAATGGAGCATTCAGCGCATCCGCGTCGCTTCGGTGAACAAAGAAGTACATTTCGCGGGCAAGATTTGGGATTCGCATACGAATACGGGCCGCTGAACCACCGTTGGTCTGAAAAGGGTCGACGGCGTAGTGTTGCACAATCGGATAACTAATATCACCAAGACGAATGCGATTGGCTTCGGGTTTGTCAATATAGACATACTCTAACAGTAAATAACAGTCTTGAAACTGGTAATTTAACGGCATACGTATCCCATTCGGAACCTCGGATGCCAAGACTGACTTGTCAGGATTTCCATTCAATCCATAGAATGGTGTGCCATTCTGAGGATCTAATACATAAAATGAACTGTCCACAATATTCGTTAAAATAAGATTCCCCAAAATATCTTTCACAACTCGCGTACTCGTATAAATATTCGCTAAAGGACTAAACGTAATATTCATCTGAATCCTGTCCGTGCCTATTGCATCAATCGGCAAAGCCGCCGAAGGATCGCCACGAGCAAACCAGAATGGTAAAGGCACCGCTATTTCCTGATACTGCGTATCCCATCCATTCGACTTAGCCGTAAAACCATGATCATAACGACCAATCATACGATTCACCGTTGTTGTCTTCTCCAACGTCGTGTGAAACTCATCCAAAACTTCCAATAAACGCCCATCCAAAGTGTCTATCGGCGCAGCACCAATCGTCACCTGCGCTTGCGATATCAAAGCATGCCCCACAGAATTCGTCCAACCAAACGTAGGACCCGCAAAAGCCATACCAGAAGCATCAGCAGCAGCACGAGCCCTTAACTGCGCACTTCGAATATCTGGAAGCTTCGCCACTAAAAATGCCCTCGTAATCATGTGCCCACGACGAGGAAGAGTCGCCTTCGCTGTCTGACCAAAAACAGGAGCATTATCAAAGTCAACACGATACCACTCCGTCGTAAAACGCCCAGTCTTTACAAACGCTTTCTGAAAAGCTTCTATGCGCGGCTGACCCTTAGGAGGAAGTAAACGTTCATCCTGAAGACCGGAATGTAAAAGCTTCAATAAACCCGCCGACGCCATTCTGGTGTCATGTCCGTAAAAACTATAGGCCGTCAATTAATCAGTATACATCCTGTTACCAAGACCATCCTGAAATCTCAACCACTCCAAAGTAATCACAAACACCTTCACCTCCCACTCTTGCTCATAAATCCCACCAGGAGGACTCACATCCAACGTCAAACGTATCGAATGTAAACGAGACGCATTCGCCGTACCAGAAGGCTGGTGCTCTGCAGGATTCTTCGCAAAAGAATAACCATACACATATGAATCATAAGCTGCCGCCCCACCCTTGTGAGCCAAAGCAATATGCTGACGAAACCACTGCTCCTCCTGATTAATCAACTCTATCCCATTCAACTGTAAAATAGCATTCTTCAAAAAAGGACGACGCGGATTAAAAACAGGATCATACTCTGCACTCATCACGGCAGAATAGTTCGTCCATTCATTATTGTTCGCCGTAGCCTTCCTACGCACAAACCATAAAATCTCCTCCATAGGATGATTCACCTCCAAAGGAAGCTGAACCTGAATCACATCAGATTGAGTCTTGTTTGTAACATACTTCAACGGCTCAGAAAAGTAGAAAGTATTACAAATTCTCGTCAAAACCTCAAAAGGATTTCTCAAAATCTTCTGACGCATCGTTCCATCCGTCTGCGCCGTATAAGTAATCAATTGAATATTTCGGAATGGAGGAGCCGCTACAGGAGTATACACATCACGTAAAACTGTTCCGCCTTCCACAATCTGAAATTTCTTATCCAAAGGAACTTCATTACAAGTGTTACGACGCCCAGATAAACGACGCACACACTCCGAAAAAGGACGCAAAGTCACATGAATTCTCACCGTACCATCACGACAAGCCAATAAAGGCATCGCCTCCTGCAAACGCGTCCTCTGAAAAAAGAAGGGAATCGGAGCAATCAACATACGATTTGTCGTAGGAAATGGACGATACACAGGCGTTGTTAATAAACTCGCAATAGGTCGGCGACCAATTCCTTCTACCGCTGCACCATATTGCTGATTCACATCAAAAATCAATAAACTTGCAAGATTCAAAAAATCACCGTCCACCGTTTCAATCGTAGTATCACCAATCTCCAACTCCGCCTTTTCTATAATCACAGAACCCAAACTATTTGCATAAAACCAAGGATCGTCCACGTAATTACCATGATTTTTCACATAGTCAGCATACCTTCCTTGAAATTCCAAAAGTGTCGTGTCATCAAACCAGTGACCCAACTCAATCTGTAACATCGCACTAAACAAAAGATCACCTGCTGATGAAGATCCTATGTCAAAGGTAAATCTCTGACCAAAAGAAGTAGGACCACGAAAAGGAAACTCTTGCACAGAGAGTGAAAAAGGAAAGATTCGCCTATCCTGGTCTGGAAGCCACCAAGTCTTCTCAGAAGATAAGGGAGTAAATTCATTATCTTGAAAGTCGCGAGGCGCGAGATCCAACAAAGTGACTATATCTCCCAAAGGCCTAGAATATCCACCACTATCCATCTGATTTACTCACCGACCTTTCTCTAGGTCTTATTCAAAGGACGAAAGTATTGATCTAGTGTGGTAGGCATACAAGGCTCCGCAAGGAGAGTTGAAAAAGATTTCATACTGATTTCAGGCATTCCAGCAGATATTTGAGTCTCTAACATCGACACTGCAGAATTCACCGTAGAAAGTTGGGAATTTAAAATTTTGCTGTATATCTTCAGTTGCTCTAGTTGTTCAGTTCCTACCACACAAGGACTCTGAGAATATGCATTATAAATAGCAGTTGTCTGAGAATCTATATATCTTCTTATCTCTTGCTGCGTAGCACCCTTCTTCCTTTCCTCCAACATTCCAGCCATAGTGCTTACATTATTTAAAATTTCTTGCTGAATATCGGGATGCATGGGGTCAAACAATAGCGGCTCAGACATTCTTTTCTAATTGCCACTAAATAATTCTGCCCGCCCTTTTCCGTCCGTGTCAAATCTTGACCAACCTTCCACAATCACACGTAATTCCGTGTTCGGAGCACCCGTCAAAGGATCTATCGGAGGAAGACTCAAATCTATATAAAATACCGGTCGGTCTGCCGTTGTAAAATTCACCGCCCCTGTTACCTGCCCCGCCGCCTCAGGAAACCGTAAAGGAGCTATAGATCCCAAAGTCCAATTCATCGTATTAATTTCTAGACCGGTATCAGTCTCTTCCTTCGCAAAATTCGTTATATCACGCCACACAAAAGAACCACGAGGAAGCTCACGATCACGCCCAGCAATCTGAAAATTCACCGTTTTAAAATAACTCTGAGCACCCACTATGCCCGTATTCACCTTCCATAACTTATTCGCATTCATATCTTTCACACTCCTGAAAAACCAAACAACTCGCCCAGAAGGATGTATGCCATCCAATCGTAACTTTACTAAACTCGTCCCACCCCCCACCACACCAGCATAATCCAACTGATTCTGCGTAAATACATTCTCATAATACTGCGTAAACATCACCTTCTGAGGTTTCTGCAACTCTTGCTGATACTCAAACGGGACATAAATCTGCTGAGTCTCCAATTGAATATCCAAAGGAGCTATTTCTGTCCTGTTCAGGGTAGTAAAAGGGGTAAAATCACCATATCGTACAGCTTGCTGCTGAAAATCCGTACGACCCCAAGGAATCGGCTTCATACGCCCATCCGATGACTCCACCAAATCCTCCAACTTTCGCAACTTACAACGGAGACGATAAGTATGACTCTGCGTAGAACGTTGCGGAAATCCTACATCATCCGTATCCTGCGATCCAACCACAGGAATCACCAACCGTAATTGCCCTGGCGTAGCATTCCGCTGTATACTCAAAGGACTCCCATCATGCTCACCCGTAAGTTGAACCGCCACAAAACCCTTTCCATACGTAGACCTGTTCCTCGCAATTCCCCACAAAGCATCACCAGAAAACTCCTGTAGTAAAATGTTGTCTTGATACACCTGAATCGCCTCAAATAAAAAATATGCGATTCCCTTTGTATAACCATAAGATACACCATCAATATCGGTTATTATAGAACTTGTGTTAGAGGGGCTGATTGATGGGGGCAACCACGATGGGAGATTGATAATAAGTGCTACGTTTATCATCAAATCTCCCACCAAGTCAAACTCAAAATTCACGGTACGACCAAATTCACACGCCGTGTGCGGAGGAACTCTACGTATCTCAAAAGAAGAAGGTGCCTGTGCCTTATACATCGAATCAAAAATGTAAGTACTTTTCGGCAAATCTTGATAGAAAAATACGTCCTTATTTCCACGGGCAACCAGTTCGTATAAAGAACCCTCGGCCGTGGCATATGGAGTCGGGGCTGCCATCTCTGCTTGTTGGTTTCATGATTGTTTAAGAAGACGTCGTCGCATCCATAACAACTGAAGAACCTGGAGCAAACCAATCTAACACAAACCGAGAAACACCCAAAGTAATCACATTTGAATAAGAAACTTGCGTAGAAGATATTACATGTAAAGCACCCTTACATACAGGACTGCCCGTTGTAATAAATCCATGCAAATAACCCAGGACCCCGTTAGGAACACAGTAAATGTGATACATCTTTGAAACTCCGTAATGTGTTGTATAAGTAAGAATTACCGATAAAACACCCTTTACAACATACTCCATTCGTATTGTGGATTTTATTTACTTTGTCTTTAACTCCAGTCAATCTTTACGATTATTTCACAGTGGTCATAAATAACAAACGATACACAATTGGTTATCACTTCAACCTTGGCATCAAAGAAAATCTCCGCTAGTAATTTGCGAATAGAATCTTCTTCTTTCGCAAGATCTAACATTTCTACACGACTTCCTGCCCAAGATGTGGTAATCCTCATAGCAGTCTCGCCTGACATCGCAACCTTCAACACCTCTGTTTTTGCATACGTGACAACACGATCCACTAAAGCCTGCTTGTATTTCTCATCCTTGTACTTGTGTAAAAGGATCAGATCTTTGCGACTATAAGGCATATTGTTTATAAAACATATCCTATATTACACATTTTTACGCAATATAGACTGCGTTCGGAGGAGGTAGTTGGCATATTTTGTTCCCATTCTCATTTATATAACAAGCTGACGTGAAGAAAGGCCACCATCCACTACCACCATACGATGATAAACCTTGGCTAATCCCATGGCCATAACTTGTCTTTCCCCCACCACCCCTATAACTTCCACCACCATGACCTACTCCACCAAAAGATCCATGGCCCATCCCTTTGCTTGAACCACCACCTGAACCACCACCCCTGAATGACTCATGAAACCTCTTCACTTGCCATAATAATAAAAATAAAAAGAAGATCGTTACAGTATATAAGATCCCTTCTTCAATCATTTATATAGTACAATAAAATTTATATCATACATTCTTTACATAGATAGCATCTCCCCAACCCAGATGATCATAGACATGTGTAAACACTCTCGTGAAACCTTCCTCACTCAGAAAAGCATCCAACTCGGTGATCTGCCCACAACCCTTGTATACCTCCTTCGTATTCACCTCTATGTAAACACAATCAACATACTTCATAAGACTCCTAGAACCACGAAGAACATGTAAATCAGAACCCTGAAGATCCAAGTTCCAAAAATTAAACTTTGCTATATCTATGTTGTTTCTCTCCACAAACTGCAGCAGAGTTTGCGTCTTCACAGGAATCTCTGCCATAACAACAACTTCAGGATGATCCTCCTTGTGCGTCCCTAAGTCAAGTAAACTAGAAGACTGGGCATTTATACTCGTCGCCTTTGTATTCCTCGTAATCTTGAACGTCGTGTCCCTCTCCACCTCATCTAAGACCGCCGTGTAACAATTTGGTATGCCCACATGTTTATTTATATTCGTAATCTCTTCCAAAGCATCCACCCATATAATATTCTCATCTTTCGTATCAAGGACCGTGTTATATACATGACGCTCTTCACATAAATGCGCACCCAAGTGTAAGATTCCTTTTATATTTACCTTGTGTTTCAACATAAGTTTTAATAACTGCATAGGCTCAACCAACATTCTCGCGTATATGTAAAAAATGGTTGCGTTAATTTAAGCCTCGCCCACCTTTGTCATTACACATATTTCACGACATACAGGACAAGAAACTCTCGGTTGATTTCTTTGAAACCATTCTGTTAAAACAGGCTCGGAAAATACATGGAAACATGAGGTTACAGCAGATTCTTGGAGAGTCAAAGGAGTAAGATCAATCGCGCACATCTCATTATTCCTCACAGCATCTTGAGCAAGGACCTTCGCAACCCTTTGAGGAATTGGTCTCAGATTCTGCTGCGAATCCAAGGATTGTACAATATAATTATGAGCAATTTGTGTAAGACGTTCGTCTGTGATGACTAAATGTGATATATTTGTACGTGTCAAATTTAGTTCAGTTTCTACATTATTGTCTATAAACTGACGCATGGCAGTTAGAACTGCAGCCATATTTGTATTATCATTTGTTTCTGTAGGAGTATCAGGTGTATCATTATCCACAACCGTATTTGTTACAGTCCGCCACAAATCAATATTCTGAATATACTGTGTCTGATCTGCTAGTTCTCTTGTTGTATACTCTGTGCCAATTGAAGACTGCTTTATCTGCCCAACAGTCCTTTCAACAATAGGAATATTCTCACCATCCATTTTTAGAAAGAGTCCATTAGCACGTACAGTAATATTATACGTATTCCTTCCATTCTTAATATATATTTTACAAGAGGCGGGAGGAAGACTGTCTGACCTGTGAACCGTGGGAACTTCATGATCTTCGTCACAATACTTTCGCCAACGACGAATATTCGAATCCCATCTCAAAATATAGAATGTTCTCTTTATAGGCCGATAAAAGGCAATTGAGGTGTGTATGAAATTATCTATTTGAGCCATATTTTCTAGAAGAGGGACTTTATCTTTTATGGAAAGAATCTTTCATTTTTTAAACTTATTCTCAAATGCGATGCCGGTCTAAGAGCATATTCAGAAACTTGTGTTAGAGGGGATGTGTGGAATTTGGATCTGGATTCGCTCAAGTTCTGTAAATTCCTCCAATTCTGGAGAGGAATTTCATTCAGCACTATGGAATTCTGGTGTACATACTCTAGCTGCGCGCGGCCCTGAAGGAAGCGAATGGCTTGATCTCAGCGGATCTACCTGGTGCTTCACTCGTCTCGCCATCAACGGCCTGAACCAGGCTGGAATGCAGCCCTTCACTTGGTCTGACAAAAAGTGGGCGTGGATGTGCAACGGAGAAATCTACAATTCTAAACAACTTGAACAAACAATCCCCTATTACACAATTTCTGGGTCAGATTGCGAAGTTCTCGGTGCTCTCTGGGATTCTTGCCAAGGAGATTCTGTGGCATTCGCTCGTGCTCTTGATGGAGTATTTGCGCTTGTAATGTATCAAAATATGGGTGATGTGGCAAAGTATGTTGTTGCACGCGATCCCTATGGCGTTCGCCCTCTCTACTATATCTCATCCGATGAAAGAGGATGGTTTTTTGCAAGTGAACGTAAAGCACTCGAACCCTTTGCCATGGATAACGAAACCATCTGTGAATTCCCTCCTGGAGAAGTCTGGGAAATCGCACAAACTCCTGCTCTTTCTTATGTGAAGAAACAGAGATACCACACCGTCCCTTGGCTGAAAGCTGTACGTACAGAGCACGAATTAGCTCGCGAACTTCGCAACGCCGTTCAAAAACGCTTGATGACTGAAAGACCCGTTGCCGCGCTCTTGAGTGGCGGCTTGGATTCCAGCTTGATCTGTGCCCTAGTACAACAAAGCCTCAAAGAACTCGGAAAACCGCCTTTGAAAACATTCAGCATCGGTATGACAGGAAGCCCTGACTTGTTCTATGCACAGAAAGTTGCGAAATGGATCGGGTCCGAACATCATGAAGTTATCGTCACAGCGGATGAGATGTTTGATGCTATCCCTTCTGTTATCCGCGATATTGAATCCTATGATATTACCACGGTGCGCGCTTCCGTAGGCAATTGGCTCATCGCGAAGAAAATCCGTGAAACTACCGATTGTAAGGTTGTGTTTAACGGCGACGGATCCGATGAAGTGTTTGGCTCATACCTGTATTTCTATCGCGCACCGTCGGATTTTGCTTTTGAAAAAGAGACTCAACGGCTCCTAGAAAATATCCATCAGTATGACGTACTTCGCTCAGATCGTAGTATCAGTAGCCACGGTCTGGAAGCTCGCACACCCTTTTTAGATAAACAGTTTGTATCTGTGGCGATGTCCTATCCCACAGAACAACGCAGGCCATCGAAAGAGAATGGACGTATGGAAAAACAATCACTAAGAAATGCCTTTGCGGGTGCTACACTCCTACCTGATGATGTCCTCTTTCGTACCAAAGAAGCATTCAGCGACGGTGTCTCTTCTCAGGAGAAATCCTGGTTTCAGATTATTCAAGATAAGATTCGTGAACGCGGACTAGTGGCAGCCGACTGGAAAGAAGAAGCAGAGGCTAGAGATTTGACGCCTATGCCGATGACTCAAGAAGCGTTTTACTATCGGAAGATTTTTGACAGTATGTATAAACATACAGGCCATTTATGGCCATTCTGGATGCCGAGGTGGTCTCCTGAGACTACGGATCCTAGCGCCAGAACTCTAAGCGACGTAAAAATTGATACTGGAACGAGTGTGTGAATAAAGCAACCAGAATGCCAAAGTTCTGCCTAGCTCGCCTTACAAACTGGGAAAAGAATGGGGCGTATATAGGCATCAGTCAAAAACGTGCTTCTTTCGTGAAGCTATGTAATAACACTCCTGAGAAAGGTAAATTCCTTTGTCAAGAATGTTTGGAAAGACCAAAAGGAGGGATGTATCAATCACGAATGCTCCACGGAACTCTTATGGATGAGCCATGTGAAGAATCTAAAATCTATGGATCTTCGTGGTACTGGGAACAAGTGGCCAAGTATGGTCCACCATACGATAGAGTATGGCTAGAAGCTGCTGCAACTGCTCAAGAAAGCGCAGAAGATCGCTGCGGACATCTCCCTTCGTGGAAGGTTCAAAGGCCTGATACGATTGATATTGAAGATATGCCACCAAAAAAGAAAAATACCACGGTTCAGCCTGCCGAACCAGTAAAAGAAATAAAAGGAACTCTTCTCAAAAGATTTACCCCAATTCACACCATGTACCAAGAATCTGATACAAATCCTGAGAAACTTGTAACAGATTCTTGTAAGTTGATGAAGACTGTGTTAGAGGGGTCTGCTGCTTTTACTTCGACAGCCGGCCATGTCTTTAGCGTTGGTACTGATGGAGAACCTGGAGAACTCCTAGGAAGAATTATTGACGGCAACTTCGTTAAGCTCTAAAGATTCTGTCTCGACAGCAGGCTCTTTGCTTTTTTCAAGAGTTACGGTAATTTCTGTTTGTTTCTCTGTTTTATAGTCCAAGATTACATAATATTCAAAATCACCATCAGGCCCATAAGAAGAACCTGTACTCCTCTTTAGATTCTCTCCTTTCTCAGCTACTTCTTTCATG
>Ga0114964_10001184_pt1 | contig 19236 bp, 26 predicted proteins | sample C_131016_MF_Meta_FD_92638 | JGI IMG/M metagenome (GOLD analysis project Ga0114964, IMG submission 92638) | Freshwater microbial communities from Lake Croche, Canada to study carbon cycling - C_131016_MF_MetaG | ecosystem: Environmental > Aquatic > Freshwater > Lake | place: Lake Croche, Canada... | reverse complement strand
TTTACAATTATAACTCATTATTTATTATAATCTATATATATATTTTATTTCTTTAAATAATAATAATTAAATATTTTTTTCTTACTCAAAATTGAGGAAATTGAGGAGTAAATTATAGGTAATTTTAATAGTTAATGTTTATAATATATTACTTTTATATTTACTCAATTACTCCTCCTCAAAAATGAGTAAAAAAAACAAAGTAAGAATTATAAATCATATAAGAATTTTTTTTTTGAAATACTTTTGAATTCTTATTTTGTTTTTTTTACTCATTTTTGAGGAGGAGTAATTGAGTAAATATAAAAGTAATATAGTATAAACATTAACTATTAAAATTACTTATTATTTATTCCTCAATTTCCTCAATTTTGAGTAAGAAAAAAATATTTAATTATTATTATTTAAAGAAATAAAATATATATATAGATTATAATAAATAATGAGTTATAATTGTAAAACTTGTACTAAAACATTTTCAAGAAAATTTAACTTGGAAAGACATTCTGAAACCTGTAAAAAGGTTATTAAAGAACCAAAAGAAGAAGCTGAAGCAGAACTAGAAATAGGAGAATGTGCAAATTGTGGCAAGATTTTAAGCAATAAATTTAATTTAGATAGACACATGAAAATTTGTAAAAAAGTTATAGTTAAGAAAGAAATAATTAAAACAGTTCCATTTGAAGATACTGAAAAAGATTATATAACTGATGATGATTATAAAAAAATATTTGTTAAAGGTTTTAAATGTGTTGATGAGTATATAAGAATGGTACATTTTAATGAATTACATCCAGAAAACCATAATATTTATTTGGGTAATATGCAGAAGAAAACACCATATATATTTGATAAAAGGGATGGTTGGATATTGACAAATGATAAAGATATAATTGATGATTTATTCAAAAACTCATGTGAAGAATTAATTGAAAAATATGATGAAATGAAAAATAAATTAAGTGAAAAATTAAAAGAAAAATTTGATAAATTTATAAATGATTTCAAATGTGATAATCTGAAAATTCAAAAAGATGAGTTTAGATTATTATTTTATAATAAAAAGAAATTCATTAAAGATAGTATAATAAAAAATACATAATTACTTACTCCTCCTCCTCCTTTTGAGTAAAATATAAACAAATACAAATTTATAAATTATCTAAGAAAAATATTTTCTAAACCTTTTATAATTATTACTTAATCTTTTTTACTCTTTTTTGATGAGGAGTAAATGAGTAAATATTTTAAATATAATATAATATAAATAATATATGTAATATATATTATATATATATGTTTAAGAAATTACAAAACAATGAAAATTATAAAGAAGTGTTTAGTTCATTTCCAATTGAATATAAAGAAAATTATTTATCATATTTTTATAGGTTAAGAAGTAATGTAATAAAATATAGAGATAGTAGAAATTATTTATTGAATAAGATAATAACACCAAGCATTGATATATTATATATTTTAAACAATATGAGATTAAAACAAAATGATTTGTCAATTTGTTCAAGATTTGATTCAATTAAAAATAAAAATAATACTAATGTAATAAATATGTTAATAAAGATACATAGGAAGGCATATAATAAAATAGTTATATATTTTAAATTACCCTTTGATATTGAAGATTATATATTTAGTTTTTTATATTAATTTTATTTAAAGAATAAATAATATATATATAGATTATATAATGAGTGAGATTTTCATAAAACAAACCAAAAAACAAAATAAGACAGATGACCCTGAATATATGAATAATTACATGAAGCAATATGTAAAATCACAAGATAAAGTGAAATGTGATATTCCAGGATGTGAATCATATATTAAACCATATGCTAGATATATTCATAACAAATCAAAAAAACATAAAGATGCATTATTAAAATCACAAATAAATATTTAATTAATATTATTTAAAGAATTATATTATATATAATATTATTATATATAATATGTCATTGACTGAAAGATTTATCAATGGATTGAAAAATTACAATCTTACAAAAGAAGAAATAAAAGATTGGACATTTGCTGGAGATGATAATAAAGGATTTTCATATTTCAAAACGTTATTTCCTGATAAAGATTTACCAGAACACAAAGAAAAATGCGTGTGTAGTGTAAATATAAAAAGAAATAGTTTTATAACTAATGGAACTGATTTATTGGTTCTTGGTGCGTGTTGTGTTAAAAAATTTACATTAACAGGAACAAAAAGAACCTGTAGATTATGTAAAGAACCACATAAAAACAGAAGCAATAATTTATGTAATGGTTGCAGGGTTAAATTTAATTCTTGTGATGTATGCGATAAGATTATAAAACAGCCTTATAAAAGTTGTTATAAATGCTTTAAAAATAAAGATTAATATTTACCAATAATAAGTTCAATATGATTGGGTATTTTGACTGTATAGAAACTTTTAAATAAAGATGGGTCTCTTATTCTTGTTCTAATAAAATTTTTTTGTTCTCTTGCTTCTTTAATTGGTTGTATATTATGTTTATATAACCAATCAACTATTTTATTGATGTTCCAGTAATGCTTATCAAATAATATTGTATGTAATGGCATTATATTATAATAATAAGATTAAATTAAATCTTATTATAATATTATATACAATGTCTACTCAAATAATAAATAATAAATTATATGTAGGTATGGATTACCTAAATAAGGCACCAGTCCCAAAAGAAATAGTTCCAAAAGCTCCAAATAATCAAACAGTTAATTATATATGGGAGATAGCATCTACAACAGATAACGCAGGAATTAATGTTCAAACTGCACAATGGACAGAAATTCAAAATGCCCCTCCATCATCAGATGCTATTATTAATAGCGAACCATCAATAACATCTACCCAGGGCTCATTTCTAGTATCAGATGGTACTAATCCATTTAATGCCCATTTTACAGATTTATTAAAAGCTGATGATAATCAAAATGTAATTAATACATATGGAGATATTAGATTACATAATACCACATCTAATCCTAATTATTCATCTATTGGAATGAATGAAGATAATGGATTAGATATAGCTAATTATAATGGTGAAATAACATTTGCAACAACTGAATATACAAGAACATTAAAAGAAATTGTTGAACAATTGGATTTATTGACGAGTCAAATGGATAGTGTGATTCAAGTTTTATATAATTTAACAAATATACAGATTTAAATAAAATTATTATTATAGATTCTGAAAAAAATATTTTCTATAATTAATATTATATCATGTCATATATTCCAAATCATTTAGTTCTTCAAGACCAAACAGGCACCAGCAAACTTGATATTAAACTTCAAGACCAATTTTCAAATAATTCACTTATTAATACTCCATTTAAGCTTGATGTTGTAGCTTCTGGTGGTGTTAAGGTAGCAGGTGGTACAGGGCTTGAATTGCAGGTATCGCAAACTGGAACTGGTGTTCAAGTAAATGATAGTGTTGGCGCTAAATTATACGCTCTTCCATCATCTGCTCCCACTGCTTCACAAATGATTGTCGCTTCTTCTGGAGGCAATTTGATTTTCCAAAATCAACCATCTATCCCTACCCCCCCAGCTGGAGGCTCTTTTGTCTATACTCCTATGCAACAAAATCTCGATGCTAATAATTATCAATTATCCAAAGTTGGAAATATTGGATTGGCTTCTGCAATGTTTCCATCTGATACAGCAAGCATTTATATTACTGATAATTCCGGAAATTCTCAACTCAATTTTACAAATTCAAGCACAAGCAACGGAAAATATCAATTTGATGCTCCAGTAAATGCCTCTAATTTTATTACTGGTTCAGGAGACCTTAACGCATTAATTGCACGAGTAGCAAATTTAGCTTCTGCTGTAAATTCAGCTTTTGCATTAAATATTTAATTATGCAATATATAATTTAAATATAATATAATATTAATATGTATATTAATATTATAAGATGAGTAATACACCCTATAAGCTAATCCTTAAAAAATCTGCTAATACATCATTAATTGAAACAAATGATACTGATCAAATAACAATTACAGAAGATAAAATATTACTACAGGGCTTGGTAGATATTAATTCCCTATATAAATTACCATCAATTAGTCCTTCTTCTCCTGGTTCATATTTATTAACTGCAGACAGTAGCAATAATTTATCATTCACTGCATCAAGTCAATATATTCAAAATATAATAACGTATTACGTCAGTCCATTAGGAAACAATTCTTATAATGGTTCAAATGTCAATCAGCCATTTCAAACAATAACATATGCACTTACTCAAATAAATAATATTTCAAGTAATACCAAAGTTTGTTTATCACTCTTAGAAGGAACATATTCAGAAAATATAACTATATCAAGGCCAAATTTATATATAACTAGTAATAACTTATCAACTACATCGACAATTATCACTGGTAATATAACTAATAATATTAATAGTAATATAGATGTTGATAATAGTCTTATTGGTTTTACATTAAACGGAAATTTAACATTTAATAATTCAGGAACTGGTGCCTTTAATATGTTAGTTGGTAATTTAACACAATACGGAACCTGTACAAATTCTACAACTGGAATCAGTAATTATAGTATTGTATTTAATAATTATACTAATATTTCAACAGGAAACAATAATAATTTAGTATCAAGCAGTGGAAGAATGAATTTAATTAATGCTAATTTTTCACAAGATAGCTCAAGCAATACTGCAAACATGATATTAATAAATAATGGAGGATTAGTATTATCCAATTCAATTATTATATCAGGTAATTCAACAGCAACTCCCCCAAGTATTATAAAATTTAACAATACAATATCTATTCCATATTCAAATAGTTTCGTTAATTCGCAAATATTATATACATCAACAACTATAAATACTGGGGCAGATTTGCAGAAGGTTTGTATTAATTATAATAATAGTGCATCACTTGCATTAAATGGAATGTTGAATTGTTTTTTATTATGTGAGGGTTCCCGTAGGAATGCGAGTGGTGGAAAGTATGACTGTATTATTAAAACTGGTTCATCTTCTGTTGTTATTACATTTGGAAATACTTGCGCAGGTTCAACAGCAAATCATATTGATACAGGGATCACACATATTCCATATATTGCATTAACATAATTTATTTAAATTTTACTATAAACATTAATTTGTTCGTTAATGCTATTACCCATTTTATTCGATAAATCTTCCATTTTTTTAATTGGTACAAGATTACTGATGTGAATATGTCTATTTTGTGATATACCTAATTTTTTTCCAATACTTGCCCCTAATTTTGAATATATGGTTGATAGTCTATTTCTGCTTAATTTTTCTCCTTTATCATTTAATAAAAACCAATTATCATTATTGAATCTATCTACATTTCTTTTATAATCTTCTAATGGTTTATATAAATCTTTATTTATTTGTATTTCCTTATCCCCATATGTTGTTTTAGTTTTATAATTGAACATATGATATACTGCAGTTTTATTTTTTCTGTCAAGTATAATATAATTATGTTCATCATTCAATGGTTTTTTTGTTTTGAATAATATTTTAGCATCTGCTATATCTAATCTTGAAGGTATATCTTGATAGAGAATAAATATAATATAATTCCTGAATTTATTTAAATCGTTTATTGTATGTATTTTTGCTGGTACATCTTTTTTTAAATTTTCAGTAATTTGTTTAATATCATTTTCATTAGTCCAATTCTTTTCTTCTTCAGGTGTTTTTTTATGTGATGCCAAATTATTTTTAATATCAGTATTATATTTATCAACAACATTCAAATAAATATTTACTGCGTCCTCTTTGGCCTCAGAATCTTTATAATCTTTTACATAAGTCAATATTGCCCCAATTTTTGTTTTTAAAGTATTACTATTAGAATAATATTTTTCTAAATCATTAATAACTTTTTTAGGATTTTCAATTAAAATATCTGGGCTCTTTGCTTTTGTTATTTCAAATACTTTCATTAAGCAACTTGTATAAGTTTTAATACTGAGTGGAGATAAATCAAATCTATTTTTAAACAATTCCATGTATATATTATAATATAGATTATAAATTTATTATTATAATCTATAAATAAATCAATAATATTGATTTATTAACAATGTCCATTGGAAAAAATTAATTTTTTCTTGTCATTATAATAAATAAATCAATAAAAAATATTATATATTTCTATAATATATATAATAAATGGATTTTAAAACAAGTTATGAAAATTTATTGGAAGAATACACAAAATTAAAACAAGAATTGAAAGTTGAAAAATATATAAATAGTGTATTTATGAAAAGACTAAAAGATTTAGGACAATTAGATGAGAATAATTTGTTAATAGATAATGAAACATATCTTGAAGATATATATAAACAATTCATTATAGTTAATAGCGAACTTACATAAATATATTTACTCAATTACTCATTTTCAAATTTGAGTAAAAAAGATTAAGTAAGAATTAGAAAAGGTTTATAAAAAAATATATCTTAGATACTTTATAAATTTGTAATTGTCTTTTTTACTCAATTTTGAAAATGAGTAATTGAGTAAATTTAATATTGTTTAGTATTTTTCTTTTTTCTTTTTTTCTTACCAGTTCCCCAATCTTCTTCAGTTTCTGCATGTATTCTTTGTTTTCCCAATGTTTGAAATTTTGGATTTGCTTTCAATATTTCATTTATATTAAAACCACTCACAGGAGGACTTATTGGATGTTTTTCAGGTTCTCTTGTTATTGTTGGTCTTAAAGTTGGCCTTGATTTTATTTGGTCGCCAATTGATGCTGTTATAACATCTGGAGAACCTGATGATAATATGACTGGTCTTAAATTTTGTTTTCCTTTTATTTGTTCAAGTAATGATAATTGTTTTAAATTTTCATTTGTTGGTTTTAGAACTATTGGCTCTCTATCAGGAATTATTTTAGGTTTTGGTATAAATCTTTCTTCTTCTCTTGCAGTTGATATAATGGGTTGTAATCCTGCTCTATCAGCATTTAATCTTATGTTTTCATTTCTATTTTTTTCTATTGCTCTATCCAACATGAAATGTTTCATATTGTATCCTGCATTATAAGATAATTTTTGGGGCCGTATCATTATTTATATATATTACGTATATATAAAATTTTATTTCAAAACATATAATATATATATATGTCGTATAATATTATTAATGGAGTTCCTGAATTTGTTATTCAATCAGCCCAAATTAGAAAAATAAGTTGTTTAGGTTCTGATGGTGAAATTTTATTTACATATCCTATTGATGAAAAACCATTTGATTCTGGAGGAGAGGTAATAAAATTTAATAGAGATGGAACATCAACTTTTATTCCAATATCAAGCATAGAGGGAGGATTACCAGATCCAGTACCTGAATTAAATATAGTTCAATTAAATATTTGTGATACAGACGGAGAATTATTTTATACATTACCAAAAGAAAAACCAACTGAACAAAGCATAATAAAAATAAATACAAATGGAACAAGTGAATTAATTCCTGCTCCATCAACTGTAAAAGCTTATGCATGTTATGGAATAGGAGGAAGAGTTATGACACCTAATCAATCAGTTTTATTTAGTATTGGAACTATTGTCAAACAAGTTAATATATCAATACAATACCCAGGAAATAACAATAGTATTCTTATATCTAAATCTGGAGATTATAATGTCAGTATTTTATTTCAAACTAATTCAGGATTTATAAATCAACAGATTACAACAACATTATTAAAGAACAATCAATATATAGCAGATGATTTAAATTTATTAATAACACCACCAATAAGCACAATATACAGTAGTAATTTAATATCAATAATATCATTGGTTGAAGGAGATACATTACAATTAAGAGGGATGACAAGTAATAATGGAAATTTGACTGTATCAGGAATATCAATTATATTAACATTATTATAAATTTTATTTTGTATTCTAATATTATATTATAATAATGAGTACTCAAATTATAAATAATCAATTGTATTTAAAAAGTGATGATATTAAATGTCAATTTATGAGTGTATCTGATGAAAACGGAATTGTAAGATATAACCTGCCAATTACAAATCCAAATGATGGTGATGTAATGTTATTCGCTGGTGATGGATCAAGTGTTTTCGCTCCAAATGGCATTTCTGGAAATCCAATCGCTACTTTATATGGCCCAAGTAATGTCCTAGTTGTGCAAAATGGAGGGCCACAACAAAATATTGATTATAAACCAATTCCAAATACTATAAATCAGGGATTTATTGTGTCAAATCTCGACCCTTTCACAATAACATTTGAACAAGCAGGAACTTATAATATTACTCATTCATTAGTGCTTGGTGGAACTGGTGGAGGGGTTTCTTCATCCGCAAATATTATAATTTATAATGGTGCTGGACAACAAATACCATTTGGATTATTAGAAATAACTGGTTATGTATTCGGTGGTACTCAGACATATACAGAAATTACAAGACAAACTAATATTAATGTTGCTCAAGGTTTTGTTATTCGTTTTGCTATAAGTGCATCAGCAGGAGCTAATTTTACTGTTCCAATTGACCTATCCAGATTACTTATTCAGAAATTATAAGCTTGTTCTATTTATTTTATAATTAAAATTTATTATAAAATAATACAATATGAAAATTTAATTTAATTTAATTTAACCCATTAGCATTTTTTTAAGTTGGGCTTTAGACATCTTAGCACCACCCCGGCCAAGTCCCAAAGAATCAGCCAAATCCGCTATATGAGATTGTCCCTGTTCCTCTGGCCCTTCATATCCTTCAGCCATCTTTTTCGTTCCTCTCAGATGTGATTTAGCAACCTTTGACGCTTCTTGATATAGTGGATGTTGAGTGAATCTCTTAAATTTTTCAATATATGGTTTATGTTTTCCTTCTTTGAAAAAACTCATTGCACGGGAGAACAAAGACCCACCAAATGCACTATCAGAAACAATATCATAATGGACTCGTTCATTTCGTTTTGTAGCTTCCAATACATCCTGAGTTGTCAAACATCCAACAGTTTGAGCAGTAGTATTTGAACCGAAGAATTCCCAAGCACCTTCATAAACAACAGCTACATTCATTGTATAAGATATGCTATCATGATTGAATGGTGTATCAGCAGTTTTAGCTATAGGACAAAACCAATTACCTGATACTTGTAAATTTACTCTTGTATTAACTCCTGGAGCCAAATCTACACCAAGAACTATATCTCTACCCATTTTCAAACAAATTGGAGAGCCAATACCAGATGCAAATTCTGGAACTGGTTTATTTTGAGCGCCAGTAAATAGTTTATTCACTAAAAGATTTGAATTCCACGATGTAAAGGGAATATTAATACCATTCATTACCTGCAAATTATAAAGATTAGCAGCACTTATATTTGATAGTAAATTTTGTCCATTCCAAACTACTTGAAGAGTATTATCAACATATGTTGCGAATGTATCTGGTACCATATATCCAGAATCATCGCCTCCGTTAGTTGCATAAACTGAATTACTAGGACAAACCCATACATATATTTCTTTTGGAACTCTGCTAAGTTGTAAAACAGACGATACAAATTGCATACCGGGGCCTTTGGGTTTATCAGCAGTAGTTGGACGCAGTGATAACGGTTGAGATTTATCTGAAAATACCACAACCTCATTATATGGGAGAGTTTGAGTTTCAATATTTCGGCCAATATCAAGTACAGATGGGACATATTGCACAACTCTAATTATAGAACTTTCATTATTTGAAGAACCAGCATCATTCTGTATACCAAAATAAACACTAATTGGATTAGCACCTGAAATATTTGTATCACATGAAAATAATCTATTTACATTTGCCCATTGAATTTGAAGTTGAATTTGTGAAAGATGGGTTAATCCTTCTCGTCTATCTTTTAATCCCATAGATTGTAAAAGAGGACTAATAAATAAAGGTTCTACAACTCTATATGTTATATCTGTAAAATAATTAGGTGCGGCACCACTTCCTACAACAGAAACTGGCGCATATGAACCTCGGGGATACATGATTTCTCCTGTAGTCTGTGAGAAAGATTCTAGAGGATTTACATTTCCAGCTACTGATGAATAAGGAGCAACAACATCTCCAAAAAGAGGAGTAGTAGAATAATTCAACCATTTATCCATCAGTCCAAATCGTTCAATAACATTTGCCATTGCACCAATATTAATTGTAGATGTTCCATTTCCAAGAGTTAAAATATAATTTGTTGCAAATTTCATAAGTGGCCAACTTCTCAATGCAAATTTACAATCTTTTATATATTGGTCATTACCAGTTGGAACTCTAATTGTGAATGTTTGGTCCAATAGAAATAATCGATTTGTAATTGTTGTCAAGTCATTGACGTTAATTGTAAAATTTGTGCTAATTGGTGTAGATGAGTTAGCGTTTAAACTATAATAATAACTATTAGAAACTGATTTTTCAACAGCATAGATAGCTTCAGAACTAAAATCACAGATTGGATCGACAACAAGAACAGTAGACAATGATTTCGGGATTGCTTGAGACATTATATATATGTATATATATTATATAGAGATTTTAAATTTTTAGATTAATTATAATTAATTCTTATAATTATATATATTAATTATCACTTCTAACATAAGATTTTGGAACCAGGGCCAATTTAATATCAAAACTGCACCCAGCATATAAATATATAGGATATACATTATTATTCCAATCACTCCAATAAACAGCAACATCGATTTGTTTTATAGCTACATTATAATTTTGAAAACTTATAAGGCGAGAATTATTTATTGATTGATTATACTGTATAAAGTCTCTATTAATCTGATTTGTTGAAAATAAATCTGGTTCAAAATCTGAAACTATTTTAATTGATGATGGCTGATTTGTGGAGCTTGGATTAGCAATTGAAAATGGACTTGTTGAAGGTTGCATTATTTCGCCCTGAGTTGGTAAAGTATTACTGCTTATCATTATACTTCTTAGCGGGGAAAATACTCCTGTTGTGTCATGGTCTGAATAAACGACAACAAATGGATATTTAGGAATATCTGGAAAAGCATTATAAAAAGTTGGTGTATAATAATTATCGTCTTTACTAATATCAATTTGATATGCAAATGGAACATTTACAGGTCTATTATAAAATTTATTTGCACTTGGGAATTGGATTAAGGGATATAGCAAATTATTAACAAAAACTTTTATAGGATTTGCCCCAGAAAACACAGTCAAATTAAAATACATTTGAAATTTATTTAATGATGAATTCCAAGATAGAAAAGGAAATAATGGATTAGGTTGATTTCCGTTAAATTGTGTTATTAATGCTGGGGGATTTGGGTCCAATGGATGCTGTGTTATAAATATTGTCCTAAGTGTATTCAATGCGTTTTCCATTGCATTATTAAACATAGAAACAAAATCTTGTCTATTATATGAGAAATAATAACCAGATTCTAGCGTTTGAACTTTTATATTTGCCCCATTTAAATATGGTTCTGATATCTCATTACTCCAAACTAAATATATATCACCAGTTGAACTTGTATTTCCTAAAGGGCTACTATATGATAATTGGATTGAATAAGGAGTTAAATTAACATCAGGCTGATTGAGTTGAACTGGTACAATCCACATTGGGATGGCTTGAGAGCTAACTGTAAATCGAGTAATCGCCAAATCATATAATTTAGGATTAGACACTAGGACTTGGTCCAATGTTTGCAAAAATCCAGCTTGAATTGTATTATATGTTGTTTGTAGTTCATTTGTTAGAGTTGCGTTATAGTAAATAATACCATCAGCGTTTTGAGTTTCATATTTGAACATATTATATATATATATATATATATATACATATAATAAATTTAATAATTATTAATTATCTGTTAATTTAACACTTAATAAATCATTTTTCTTTTTATCTTTTCCCCATAATTTATTAAATTCATCTATTGTTAAATATGGAGAAGCAATTCTTATTGAACAATATCTCCCACAACAAGAACTCGAATCATCTTGTATTGGTTTATTGTTATAATGTATAGGATATGGGCATTCAAATAATAATTTAGTTAAATAAGGATAATCCATTCCGTTCGACATTCTAAAATTTTTAGGAATGTCTTTAAATTCATGGTCAGGTTTAGATGAAAATGAATCGAAAAATTCAATATCTCCATTCGTTAAACGATGAACAGCTGTCCAATGTCCATATCTTGGGGAATTTTGCCAAAAATATAAAATAATTGCCCGTCCATATTTTCCCAATAATTCATCTATCGTTTTAAATTTTTTTATTTGGTCATATGTATATATGTTTAATTTACCACCAAATATATTATACAAATCATCTCTACTCAATGCAATATCAACCATATTATATTATACATTTAGATTTTATCTAATTCATTCTGGAATTGAATTGTATCGGAACTAACAACAATTTGAGGGCAATCTCTTATAACACAAATTGACCGTCCTTCTAATTTATTGATTGCTTGTATTTCTTTTCTATTAAATCCGAAATATTCACCCAATACATATTCAGTACCATGATTTGAACTATTTTTAAAAAATACATAATGAGTAGCCCTATTTAATATTCTTTTTGTTTGTTTTCCATTTGCTGATAAATGAAATGTTAAGCAAGAAAATATATTATAAGAACGCCCAACTTCCAAAACTTTACTGATTAAATCAAATGTTGCTTTTTCAGTTGCTTTATCAGAAATGACATCAACATCATCAGCAATAAACATTGACTCTTTGAAATCTTCAGCTTCAAAATTAGCATCTTTTAACGAATCTAATGGAATTCGTTTAGATATCAAAGGGTCAATTAATTTATCATTAACTTTCTGAGACAATAAATATATACGATATTTTGGGTAATATAATTTGAATTCTCTTAGGTATTCAGCAAGCCAAAAGGTTTTTCCGGATCCGGCGCGCCCACATAATAAAATAGTGCTTGGGTCTCCATATACTGAACTTGGGATAACTTGGAATTTACCAGATTTTAAAACTATCTTACTTTTAGATATATTAGAACCTTTCAAACCAGAACCAGAAGAAGATTCGCTTTCAATAAAATTATCAATATTTTCATCATCATCATTATCTTTAATCATCTTTATTAGTTTTGTTATTTGTTCAATACTCATAGCTTCATTTATTGGGTTTTTATTTTTATGTTCTTTATTGTGATATGTTAAAGATGCACAAGAAGAGCAACAATGCTTTTTATAATTGCATTTATTAGAACAATTTAAACAACATTTAAAATCTGGTTGATATAAATATATTTCAGTTCCATTTTCTGCTGGATTCTTAGACTCAACAACTTTTACTAATCTTTTACCTTTATTGAAACTTAGTTCGGCACTCATGATATATATATATATATAGAATATATATTATTAATTTATTAAATATTATAAAAAATATGTATCAGGTATATGTATTTTATACTCATTTATAATATTGTGTGTTTCTGTATTTATAGTATCAGTTAATTTATCACTCAGTTTTTCCAATGATGATAAATTAAATTTTTTATTAATATCGTCAATTGTTTTATCTATGTTCTTTTCTCCAAAATTAAATTCATATATATTTGATATTAATAATTTTAAATTATCCAATTGAAATTTTATTTCTTCCATATCAACTTTATAACCATTTTCAACTATTGAAATTATAGTTTTTATTATTGAGTTTGCTTTATTTAATATTCCAACATTTGAGATTAATATTGGCTGTATCTTTAACATTAATTTATTATCATTATCTGTTTGGGCTAAAGTATATACTCTTTTTAATGCTTTCAGGTAATATCCAGATGTTAAATATTCTTCTAAGTTATATCTTATGGCTTCTCCATAATATTTTGGATTTGGTGATAAAGGAAGAAATACCAATCCTTGTTTTGATGCTGATTTTATAAGAAATACATTTGACATTTCAGTGTAAAAACCATTACAGATAAAAGCTATATCAATTTTAGTTAAAAATAATGATACTGCTTGATACAAATATAATTTATCATTTCTGATAATTTTATAACCTTCAAGAATTTCTTTTGGTGTCCATCTTAGAGTTATCAATTTTCTTATCTTTTCTCTAAATTCAAAATATTGTTTAATTTCAAAATTTTTCTTTATTGATTTTATTAAATCTTTATATGTATCCTTTGGAATATATTGACTTATCAGATTAATATCATTCAGTGTATTTTGATAATCATAATTAATAACTTTATGATTTGATATTGTACCTAATTTTTTAAATAAATTAATGTATAAGGGGTCAATGCCTGATTTTATATCCAATATAATATAATCAGTTTTAAGAAGTTTTTTTATAATATCTTGTATGTGAGATGCACAAGTTTTATCACTTGCATTTTTAAAATCTTCTGCTATATCAATATCAGATGAATCTCTCATTGATTTTCTAATGAACGAACCAGCAAACACAACATTATTTATATTATATGTTATAGCATTTATTGCATTTGTTATTTCATTATTTAAACTATCAGGAATTAACTTTTTCTTATTAATTCTATTTATCATATATATATTATATAATAAATATTTTAAAATTATTATAAATATTTACTCAATTACTCATCATCAAAAAAGAGTAAAAAAGATTAAGTAAGAATTAGAAAAGGTTTAGAAAATATTTTTCTTAGATACTTTATAAATTTATATTTGTCTTTTTTACTCAATTTTGAAAATGAGTAATTGAGTAAATATATTAATATCTTGAATATAATTTTTGATTAACTTTATTAGATTTATTCATATCTCTTAGTTTTTCTTCTTGCAAATTCTTTTGATGTAATTCTTCAATAAGTTTAGAATACATAAGTTGATTTACTGCATTCTGTTGTTCTGCATTCTGTTTTGCAAGTAATGCATTATTAAATTCATTTACTCTTTGCATCTGTGATACTGATTCTTGTTTTTTACGTCCAGCGATGCTCATAATTTCTTTTTCATCATCCAACCACGATTGATGTAATATAGGAAAATTATTAGTATAATTTCTACCTCTACCCTTAATTATATTTCTTGGTTTTCCTAAACCCAATCCAAACATTCCCATTAAATCTTTTAAAACATTAAAACTTGAACCAACATCAGAACCAACCATTGAAACCAAATCACCAACTCCTGGAATTCCAGCCCCTTTTGTTTTATCTTTCAAGAACATACTTGTTATTTTAGCCCCAGTTTGTCCTAAATTTGCAATAGGGGATAATACAGAACCAACTCCAGGAATTTGATTAAACATATTACCCAATCCAGGAATATTTGAAAATGTACTCAAATAATCAGCAAGAGATGCCCCTCCTCCTCTATACTTTACTTTACCATTTCCTGAATAATCTTCTAATGCTAAAATTTCTTGTTCTGGAGATTGAAAAGGATTTATAACATTACTCAATCTTAATTCAGGTAATAATTGCTCTTTATATTGTTCTAATATTTTATTCCCTGCTTTATTTAATTTTTTAATTATTTTCTCTTTAGGTAAATCTGATTTCATTAATTGTTCCTCTACTTCCCGCAACTTTCTATTTATTTCATTTCCAATAATTACTCTCTTTTTAAATTTTTCAAGAGTTTCTGGTATTGCTAAATTTTCTCTTTCTGGTTCAGATTGTTCTTTTATTTCTAAATCTACTGATGCTGAATGGGGAGATTGTTCTTGTTTTGGTTCTTTCTTTGGTTCTTGTTTTTGTTCATTAAGATGTGCTTCTATTTCTTGCAATAATGATTGCCTCTTTGCTTTTAATTTTTTTCCTGGGCCTGATAATTCGGGTGCGAATTTAGAAATAGCTATTCCTTTTCTTACATTAGAATCTCCAACTGGATTTTTATTTGTATATTCTATAAAATTCATTAATGACTGCATATCACCAGGCTTTACTTTTAATTCTTTTTCTATATTTTTTACAACAACCTCAGCAGGTAATCCCTGCTTTTCTCCTTCTCTTAATAATTCATTTGCAACAATTACATTTTCTTTTTCTTGTTTTAAAGATTGTGCTTTTCTATTATCTCCTGCTTGTTCCGCTTGTTTTATAGATTTATCAATATTCTGTAATTTATAATTATTATCTGACAGTAAAACTTTATATGTTTGGGCAGTTGCTGATGCTGATTTTAATTGAACCTTTGTCGCCTCTTCAACTTCTTTTTGAATAGGAGTTTTTCCAATATTTACTTTATGCCTTGGTATTGCTCTATTTATTTTCATGTTTTTCTGTTTTATAAGTATTTTTATTTCTTTGGCTATTTCTTTTCTTCTTGAAACATTCTTTTCTTTTCTCAATTCTTCAACAAGTAAAGCGATTTTTTCATCAATATCAACCATGACTATATATATATTAATAAAGATAATATATATAATAAATTTTAAAAATTACAATTTAAATCACATGATAGCTCTCTTACCAGCGCCCATCTGTTTAATTTTCTTTGATGCCTGGCCTAGTGTTAATCCCTCTTTGCGCATCAATTCAGCTACTTTTAAACCTCTTGCAGTTGGTGCTCGTTTTTTCTTTGGTTTCTTGCCCAATCCAAGCATATTCAAAGGGCCCAACCAATCAAATAAACCAGTCAAACCACCCCCGCCCTGGTAATCAGATATCTTTTCAACAACACCTCCACCCTCATAATCAGAAACTTTTTGAACTACACCTCCTCCTCTTGTTTTTCGTTTTCTTTTACCATTACCAATACCTGATAAACTACCCAACATACTAAGCGGATTCATCATTCCCATGATTGCAGATAAGGGATTAAATGCGCCTCCCTCATATTTAGAAACTTTTTGAACCACTCCAGAACCACGGGGCCGGCCTCTTTTTTTTCCTCCCAACTGACCCCCTCCAACTGTGCCATTCCCAAGGATATTATTCAATTTGTGTCTAATTGCGGATTCGTTTGAATACATTATATATAATATCTATAGATATAATTTTTATTAAATTTTTATTAAATTAATATTTGATAAAATATTTTGCGCGTCATTTTTTATTGATGTGATTAAATCATTATTCGTAATTATATTATTATCTTTTGTTTCATCATCTTTTAATAAATTGGCTTTTAATATTAATCCATTTGATTTTTTTAAATGGGATTTGCTTTTCTTATGTGTATAAAAGTAATTGTTTTTATATGTACGATTGCATAATTGACACTTAATCTCTTTATAAATATGATTTGTCTTTTTCGATAAATTTTCTATTTTAGAATCCATTATAAATAATATATATATAATATAAGATTGATAAAAAAATATATTATTTATATATTATTAATATGAATCTCATAAAATCGTGTCGCAACTGTGAATCTTGTAATGTATATAGGGCAAGATTTCCAGAATCTACTTGTGAATATTGTTGGAATTCAAGACCAGGCAATGTTATATATAATAATCCCAAAGTTCCAGACCCTATAAAATCTTATCGAAATTGTGATTCTTGCGATATATACAGGGCAAGAATTCCAGAAACTACTTGCGAAAATTGTTGGAAATCAAAAATGATTTGCATTAGAGAAGGATGTAATAATAAAGTTAATGTTAAAAATTGTTATTGTAATACATGTACAAGAGAACAATTATATAATCCTAAATGTGAAAAAGTAAATTGTGAAGTTAGAGTGTATCCTAGCAATCGCTATTGTCGAGAACACACATAAATAATATATATAATATAGTTTTAATAAAAAAATATATTATATATATATTATATATATATTATACAATGAATCAAGAAGTTAAAGAAACATTTAAACTTGAAGAATACTCATCATCGAATAATCTTGAAGAGTTTAATCCCCGCAATGATATTATTGATGATATAAACGATGATTCAGACATGGATAAAGAGCAAATATTAGATGCATTATTATTACACAAGTTTATTAATGATGAATCAATTGATGATGAAATGGATTTTGAAGAATATTTAAAAATTAATTTTGTAAATAATTGATTATAGAATGGCTGAAGAATCAAAAAAAATTACTATCTCATTTTGTGATAAAGTGAGAAATTTATTTAAAAATGTTTCATGTACATCTACCTGTTGCATTACAGAAGAAAAAATAATTATAAAAGATGACCATCATCACAAAACACATCATCATCATGGACATAAAAGAAAACGTTCAAGAGAAAAATCACCAGTAAAATTTGATGACATAAATGAAAAATCATAAAATCTTTTTCTTACGATTATATTTATTTTGATAAGCCAATAATTTTTCTCTGTTGTTGATATAATAATTTTTATATTTATTAATCTTATCAATATAATATTCTGCTTTTGTTCTTGTTGGTATATTTTTATTTATTGTATTAGGATTAGTTCTAATATGTTCTTTCTCTCTATTTAATAGTTCAATCTTATTATTAAATTCAAATTCTTCTATAAGTTCAATAGAAGCATCATTTAGCTTTATTAAATCAAATGATGTATATCTTTTTGTTCCATTTTTTAAATACATCTTATACATTGTTTTGTGTTGCATCAATCTTTTATCCAAATCTTTACAAGTTGAGCCAATGTAAATTTTATCTGAACTATTTGATATAATTCTATATATCCTCCCAGTTTTCATATTATTTATATATTATTTATAATAGATAATTTATTTTATAATATGAATTTAATTAATATTAATTAAAATTTACCATAAAAATACCTTAGAAAATGTATCAGGTGATTCATCGGGATATTGTTTATTATGTCTGGCATAATATAATGCCCTGCGTTTAGGGTCATTATTGTCCCTATCTTTATAATATAATAGTGAGTCCCTAAACTGCGAAAATCTAGAATCTCCAAAGCTAAACAAATAATGATTTTGCAAATCATAAACATCATATTTTTTATTTTTTCTTTTACTGGGTGCTCTGATTATATAATTATTTATTAATTTATTATATTTCTGACTATAATAATTATTACTCATTATAATTTAGCATTTCAAATTAAAATATTTTTATTTACTCAAAATTGAGGAAAATTGAGGAATTATTTTAATTAATTTTAATTAATATTTATAATTATTATATAATCTATATTACTTTTATATTTACTCAATTACTCCTCCTCAAAAATG
>Ga0114964_10001183_pt1 | contig 19244 bp, 20 predicted proteins | sample C_131016_MF_Meta_FD_92638 | JGI IMG/M metagenome (GOLD analysis project Ga0114964, IMG submission 92638) | Freshwater microbial communities from Lake Croche, Canada to study carbon cycling - C_131016_MF_MetaG | ecosystem: Environmental > Aquatic > Freshwater > Lake | place: Lake Croche, Canada... | reverse complement strand
GGAACTCAGGAACTCAGGAACTCAGGAACTCAGGAAAATGAAATTGGGGAAGCTATGTGCTCCTAAGAGGGATTTGGGATCCCTTATCTGAACTTCCAAAGCTTTCTCTCAGGAGATCCCGTTACCCTTTCAGGTCTCAGATCTCAGGTCTCAAGTTTCTTTCCTCACTCCAGGATCTCCAGCCTCACTCCGTCGAGGAGGAGGAAGAGACCGTAGAGGAGACCGGTCCAGCAGTGGAGGTTCCAGAGCCAGCGGCGGTCACCGATGTAGGTGATCAGGTCACGGTGGAGATAGGGCATGCCGACCAGGAAGAGTCCGGCCAGCGCCCATCCGTAGGCGAGTGCCGCGAGGGCGATCTTGAGCACTCCGGTCTGCAGGAAGGTCGTTTCCAGCACGGGATGCGCGGCCAGCAGGAGCAGGAATCCGAGTGAGCGTGAGGAGAGGAAGTCTGGGACGAATTTCCAGAGCAGGCCTGCGCCGACGATCAGACCGATCACGATCGAGGAGCGCATCGGGGAGAACTCCCCGAGATCCGTCGTGGCGGCGAGGAAGACCGACCAGATCGTGGCGACCGCCAGCAGGGAGGTGCCCCAGGTGCGGGAGCGCGGAATAGCGCTGGCCCAGGTGATGCAGTGCTCCGGGGCGACCAGGCCGAAGAGATGCCCGCCGGCAAGCCATGCGCCGATGAAGGCGGCGACCAGAGGGAGGTTCGGGGTGGAGAAGTTCAGCGGTTCCATGGGGGAGAAGATGATGAAGGACGGGGTGAAAAGCGAGATGGGAAAAAGGGGAGGATTTAAATATGGAACTCATGAACTCAGGAAAATACAGGGGAAATATATTCTCCCGCAGCCGTTACAGACCGTTTCAGGTTTCAGGTTTCAGGTTTCCAGCCTCAGGTTTCTCACCTTCAGCCTAACCGCCTTTTCCAGTCCCTCAGGAAGCTGTCTTCTGAAGCCAGAGTTCGCCCGTGAGGGCGGTGATCGCGGCGGACACCTCGGCCTCCTTCTTGCTGTTGCCCGCGCCTGCGCCGAGAGTGAGGCCCTCCCAGACCACATGACAGCGGAAGTGCTTGAGATGCTCCGGCCCGCTCTCCTCGAGGATCTCGTAGACCGGGGAGCTCGGGGCGAGGGCTTGGAGGATCTCCTGGAGCTTCCCCTTCGGGTTGATCTCCTCGGGCTCCGCTGTGACTGTCTCGAGGTCCTTGGCCGCCACCCGGAGGATGAACTGCTTTGCCGCAGTCAGACCGCCATCCATGTAGATCCCGCCGATGAGCGACTCGAAGGCATCGCTGAGCGTGGAGGCCCGCTCGCGTCCACCACTCGACTCCTCTCCCTTGCCCATCATCAGGTGCTCTCCGAGACGCAGGGCGTGGGCGTGCTCCTTGAGCGCCGTGCGGGAGACAAGCCGGGTGCGGATCTTGGTCAGCTGACCCTCGGTGAAGTCGGGGAAGCGCGCGAAGAGCTCCTCCGTGATCACGAGTTGGAGGACAGCGTCGCCAAGGAACTCGAGACGCTGGTTGTCGAAGGGATAGTCCTTCCGCTCCAACGAGATACTCGAGTGGGTGAGCGCCTCCGCGAGCAGGAGGGAATTGCGGAACTTGTACCTGATCCGCTCCTCGAGCGGATTCATCAGGTGTTCGGCCGCCAGGGCCGTCCTGTCCATGTTTTCCTTTGTCTCCATCAAGTTGACCAGTAACGCGGCGGAAGATCTTACCGGCAAGCGAAAAGGGGTAGGGTGGCCGGTGGCGCGGCTGCGGACTTTTTGCGTTTTTTCCGCACTTTTCCTTTTGCATCCCGCGTCCGATGCGGTAAATCTATCGACCCTGTTTTTTGCAGGCGTCTGGATCGGTAGCTCAATGGTAGAGCAGTTGACTCTTAATCAATTGGTTGAAGGTTCGAGTCCTTCCCGGTCCACTATCTTATTTTATCAGCATCTAGAGGCGATTAGACCCCAGAGTGGGAATAAGACGGAGAGTGTACCCGATGTCGCAGATGAGCGCCAAAGCATTCCTTGCTTATAGCTTTTATGCAGTACCAAAAGAAGAGTGTTTATCTATCTCGCGCTGACGAAACTATTGGAGGGAATGTTTATGCACTAGTTGCAACAACTTGATCAACAAGACCAGAGAGAAATCAGAAATTGACTCGGAGTAACATTGTATATCGTATCCGCTACATGAAGATAACTTTGCTTCTGACCATGCTAGCTATCGCAAATCTAGGGGCTGAGGAGCCTCAGATGAGACAGGGATCTGGTTGCCACCTTGTTCAATGTGGCCATCAATTTGAAATTCTCTTTGATATTATTCCAGGCACTAAAACATTGGAGTCAAACGAGGGGGCAAAATATTTCGCTAAAGCAGTAGAAAAGGTCAGGCAAGAGTTGGAAATGGCTGGCTTAATAAAGACACCAAAAATGGTTGAAGCATTGAATCCGCAGAGCTGGCTCGAAGCCCTTGTCGTGAAATACCTGGATCAACACCCAGATGACTGGGGGCAGTCAGAGCATGAATTACTCAAGCGAGCATTAGTGGCAATTTATCCAACTACGTTACCATCCCAACAAGCGGCCTCTCGCTAACATTACCGCCATCATGATAAGGATCTTATTCATCATTCTGTTACTCGGAGTAGAGGGACGTGCACAGATGCAGTCCATCACCTCCTATGGCGGTGGTCACGGGATCCAGACCACAACAATCAGCCCCAATGGTGGAGGGGGCTACAACTATGTCAATTGGGGGGGGCTGAACTCCGGATCCTGGGGTGGAGTTACGGCTTCACCGGGAACAATCGTCACCCCCGCGATCGGTCCTCGCGGTGGAGTCACTCCTATCGTTTCGCCTAAGCCGAGCTATCTAAATGGTATAAATGCGCAGGAGGAGGTGGCCCTCGCCAATCTCGCCGCGCAGAATGCGGCGCTTCTTTCTCAACCCATAGTAGTTCCATCAGGTAATCCAAAACAGGAATACAACCAAGGTTATCAAGATGCCAAAAACGAAGCTAGGCATGAGGCATACCTAGCGTAAATTAAACAAATCAAAGCAAGTATTACTGATACCAATCTACTACACGCTGACGCCCTGCGAGATCTTGGGATTAAGTCAGGTGATAAAATCGAAGCGCGGGATCTTCTTGGATATTTGAGGCTCTGGGTTAGGACTCACCCTGAAAGCACAACAAACAGCGTAGCACCATCACCGCAAAAGAAGTGATCATCTGATCAATAATGAGATGGTTTTTGAGGCGGTAACCTACAAATGACGAGTTGCGCTTCGGATTGAGCTTCCCCACATGAACCGCCGGATCGGGGCGTGTTCCTGCCCAGGGGAAGAGGGCGTCGATTTCCTCCGCGGTGGCTGACTCGGGAAGTTGTTCCAAGCGCTTGATGACAGCGAGGAGGACGGGGGAGTAGTTACCGGTCTCGAAGCCGAGGCAGAAGTCGATGAGGGAAGGCTTGAAAGAGGCATTTGACAATCAAGACCCTTGATGCGAGGGTGCTCCTCGTGAAATTCGAGTGGGATGAAACCAAGAGTCAAACCAATCTCGAAAAGCACGACCTCCTTCTCTCGGAGGCTCAAGCCATGTGGGAAGGCCCTGTCCTTGAGTTGGACAGCCATCAGCCCGGGGAGACGCGCAAGCTCGCCATCGGGAAGATCGGCGGAAAATTCTGGACGGTCATCTTCACCCTGCGTGGGGATACCATCCGCATCATCAGCGCACGCCGCAGCCGGGAAAACGAAAAGAAACTCTACCATGAAAAAGACAACGACTAAGAACCTCGAGGCCCGATTTGACCAAGGGGAGGATGTTCTCGATTTCTTCGCAACGAAGAAGGTCCGCTGGGGTGGTGTGCGCGCCGGGGCGGGACGTAAAGCCAGCGGTCGCGTTCAATACATCACCCGCCTTTCGCCCACCTTGATCCGCGCCATCAAGGGGCGTGCCAAGAAGGAGCATCGCAAGGAGTGCGAGGTGGTTGAGTCCCTGCTGGCTCCGATGCTGAGATAGTGGTGCCGGTGTCTGCGAGGCGATCTCTTGCTCCCGAGAGATCAAGACGAGCCTAACCCTTATCTACTTTCAACAACTCCCCCACATGAACCGCCGGATCGGGGCGTGTTCCTGCCCAGGGAAAGAGGGCATCGATTTCCTCCGCGGTGGCTGATTCGGGAAGTTGCTTCAGGAGTTTCATGACGGCGAGGAGGACGGGGGAGTAGTTTTCGGTCTCGAAGCCGAGGCAGAAGTCGATGACGGAGGGGGGCCTCCCTGCCAGTCCCATGCGGATGCGGACTCCGTACTGGTAAGGGCTGAGGCCGAGTTCCCAGCGTCCTGTGTCGCTCGTGAAGCGCAGGAAGAGGTAGTCGCGGCTCGGCTCGTCCCTGTGAAAGGTCACGGTTTCTTACCCTTAAGAATCAGGAGCGGTTATGCTTTATGCTCTGCGGACTCTTTCAACTCTTGGGTTCGGTGCAGTCTTTCCTGAGTTCCATATTAAAACGGCTGTGGATTCCGTTTTCTAGGGATTCTTGATTTCAGGATTCCGGTCGGGGTGGCCCCACCAGGAGTTCTTCCGCTTGCCGTCGTAGTGGGCCTCGAAGGCGCGCACGGCATCCTCCATGGTGCCGTCGGCAGGCGCCCACTTGGCGACGTCGGGGAAGTCGGTGGCGATGTTGGCGTTCTTCTCGGGAGAGCGGAAGCGGATGGGGCACCAGAAGGACTCGATATTGCGGAGCATCTCGCTGCCGAGCGCCCAGATGCCGGTCATCCAGTCGCAGTACCAGCACCAGAGGAGGTCGTAGCCGATGAGGCCGTCGTATTTGTGGCGGGAGAGGTTGACCCACTCGGAGGAGCGGTAGGTGGGGAGCTTCCCGAGCCACGCGATCGCTGGGTAGAGGAGGATCTCGGCGAGGCGGACCTGGGCAAAGACGAGGATGGCCGGGGTCTGGACCATGAGGCAGAGTTGGTTGCGGAGGGGGCCGAGCACGCGTCCCTGGGCGTCGGTGAGGGTGCGTCCCTTCTTCTTCCCGAGGCCGCGCAGGAGGCGGTGGACGAGGCAGAAGAGGTGAAGGAAGACCAACTGGGCGATGACGGCGCCGGCGACGCCGATCCATCCGTCGAGCAGGGCTCCACCGACCCACGGAGCCCAGGTGAAGAGGCTGACGAAGAGGTCGAGCCAGGGGGCCTGCGCGATCCTGTCGGTGAGGGCGTAGGCGATCCGGGTGAGGAGGGCCGCGATGGCAAGGGCGGCGAGGATGACCGTGGCGGAGTGAAGGAGGGTCTGCATGACGGGAATATGGGCGGGATGCGGGTGGAGCAAAACGAGAATCGGCATGAGAGAAGATTTAATGTGGAACTCAAGAACTCAGGAATAAATGCATGTGGCGGATACCAATCTGGAACCGTGCCTAAGGTAAGTTTCGCATATTCCCCTGTCTTGGTGACATCGCTCGGTGTTTCTGTTCTCCCTTCCTGATTTCCTGAGTTCCACATTCCTCCCCCTGCATTTTTTCCGTTCGGGCATAAAATTACCCTCTTTCCGATTTCTGTCGTGCCCTGCCGTGCTGGGTGGCTGTAACGTGTTCGTCACTCATGAACGGCTCACCCGACCTCAGGATTTTCAGCGGCACCGCACACGTCCAACTCGCGCAGGACATCGCGAACTATCTCGGCCAACCGCTCGGTGACGCGACGGTGAGTTCGTTCCCGGACGGTGAGACCTTCGTCAAGATCAACGACAATGTCCGCGACCGTGATGTCTTCATCGTCCAGCCGACCTCTCCGCCGACCAATCACAACATCATGGAGCTGCTCATCATGGTGGATGCGATCCGCCGCGCGAGCGCCCAGCGCATCACGGCGGTGATCCCGTTCTTCGGCTACGCCCGCCAGGACCGCAAGGACCAGCCGCGCGTGCCGATCACGGCGAAGCTGGTGGCGAACATTCTGGCCGCCGCCGGGGTGAACCGTGTGCTGACGATGGATCTCCATGCCCAGCAGTTGCAGGGCTTTTTCGACATTCCGGTGGACCATCTCTACGCGATGCCGGTGATGGTGGAGTACATCCGCAAGAAGAAGATCGAGAATCTCGTGGTCGTCGCCCCCGATGTGGGCGGTGTGAAGATGGCGAGCGCCTACGCCGAGGCGCTGGACGCCGGTCTGGCCATCGTGGTGAAGCGCCGCCGATCCGCCACCGAGGTGGACGCCCTGCACGTGATCGGCGAGGTGGAGGGGAAGAATGTCATTATCATCGACGACATCACCGAGACGGCCGGGACTCTGACGAGCGCGGCAAAAATGCTCCGGACACAGGGGGTTGGCGATATTTATGCTGGCGTCTCGCACGCTGTGCTGACAGATTTGGCGGTTCAGCGGTTGGAGGGCTCCGAAATCAAGGAGCTCATCACCACCGACAGCGTCCCCGTCCGTCACGGTTCGGGGGATCGCGTTCGGGTTCTTTCCATTGCCGAATTGCTCGGCGAGGGGATCCGTCGCATCCATGGAGGCGAGTCGGTCAGCTCGCTGTTCCGACTCAAGCACTCCTAGTAATCACCGTCCACACTTCCGAATCCCATGGCAAAACAGGTCAAACTTTCCGCCCGGCCCCGCGCCGATGTCGGCCGCAATTCCGTCAAGCATCTCCGCACCCGCGGTGTCATTCCCGCCGTCGTTTACGGACACAAGGACGAGCCTAACAATCTCGAGATCGAGCAGCGCGAGATCTCGGCCCTGCTCTCCCACGCGGTCGGTGAGAACATCCTCGTCGAGCTCGTCATCGCCGACGGCAGCAAGGTCTCCAACAAGCTTTCCCTCATCCAGGAAGTCCAGCACCACCCGGTGCGCGGCGACATCCTCCACGTCGATTTCCTCGAGGTGGCCATGGATGAGCTCCTCCACACCGAGGTGCCCCTGGAGCCGGTAGGCGAGGCCGACGGCGTGAAGAACTTCGGCGGTCTGCTCGAGCAGAGCCTCCGTTCCCTCCACATCGAGTGTCTCCCGAAGGATCTTCCCGAGATCATCCGCGTTGATATCAGCGGTCTGGGCCTCAACCAGTCCCTCCACGTCCGCGACATCACCCTGCCCGCGGGTGTCAAGGCGACCTCCGATGGCGACCTCACCGTCTTCATCGTCGCCGAGCCCAAGGTCGAGGCAGAGCCCGTCGCCGGTGCCGAGGCTCCGAAGGCCCCCGAGGTCATCAAGGAGAAGAAGCCCGAAGAGGGCGCCGAGGCGGCCAAGAAGTAGTCCTCCGGGACTCCTCCCTCCATGCCGGATTCAGAAGTACCGGGCATCCGCATCGTCGCGGGGCTCGGGAATCCCGGCCGGGAATACGAGGGCACGCGCCACAATATCGGCTTCGCGGTCCTCGACCGCATCGCCTCCCTGCTGGGCGTCTCCTTCGCCAAGGAGGCGAAGTGGCACTGCCTCATGGCCAAGGTTCCCGGGACCGATCTCATCCTGCTCAAGCCGACGACCTTCATGAATCTCAGCGGCGAGTCGGTCGGCGACTACGCCTCCTTCCACCGCATCCCCGCGGCCTCCGTCCTCGTGGTGAGCGACGATGTCGCCCTGCCGCTCGGCACGCTCCGCCTCCGCACCGAGGGTGGCTCCGGCGGGCAGAAGGGGCTCGAGTCGGTCCTGATCCACTTTGCCACCGAGCAGGTGCCCCGCCTGCGCGTCGGTGTCGGCGGCGCCTCCTCCGGAGCCGATCTCTCCAGCCATGTCCTCTCCGGGTTCCGCCCCGAGGAAAAGGAGGCCGTCGAGCAGACCCTCTCCCGCGGCGCCGAGGCCGTGCTCTGCGCCGTCAGGCAGGGCATGGGAAACGCGATGAACCTTTACAACGCCGCACCCTCTTCCGATAAATCCTCAAACAACACCGCAAACCAACCATGAAAAACCGATACGAAATCCTCCTCGCCCTCAACGTCGCCGGCAAAGAAGAAACCAACAAGGACCTCATCGAGCGCCTGGAGAAGGCCCTCGCCTCCGAGGGAGCCGTGGTCGAGCAGGTCCAGCGTCTGGAGCGCCGCGAGTTCTCCTACCCGCACGAGAAGCTCAAGAGCGCCTACTTCGTGAACTACATCGTCACGGCCGAGGCCTCCGCGATCGCCAAGATCCGCACCAAGCTGACCCTCGACGAGGAAGTCGTTCTCCAGAACTACCTCCGCAAGGGTGCCGCCAAGCCCGCCGGAAAGGCCCGCAAGGCCGCCAAGAAGACGGCGAAGGCCGCCTAAATAGGCTGTAGCAGTTTAGGCTGAAGGCTGTTAGGAAGAACCCTGGCAGCCGGAGCTTTCGCAACTGCTCTCCTTCACCTAATAGTCTTCAGTCTAAATACCTTCAGTCTTTCCTCTCCACTCCTATGGCCAACCTCAACAAAGTGATGCTGATCGGGAATGTCACCCGTGACCCCGAAATCAAATACACCCCCAAGGGAAGCGCGGTCACCGATCTCGGCATCGCCGTGAACCGTGTCTACACCCCCGAGGGTGGCGAGAAGCGCGAGGAGACGACCTTCGTCGACGTGACCCTCTGGGGCCGTCAGGCCGAGATCGCCGGCGAGTACTGCAAGAAGGGCCGCTCGATCTACATCGAGGGCCGTCTTCAGCTTGACAGTTGGGAGGACAAGACCTCCGGCCAGAAGCGCAGCAAGCTCCGCGTGGTGGGCGAGAATTTCCAACTCCTCGGCCCCCGTCCCGGCGGCGGTGGGGGTGGTGGTGGCGAGGAATACTCCGAGCGTCCCCCGCGCCGCGAGCAACCCTCTTCCGGCGGCGGATTCAGCAAGGGAAGCAACACCGCTCCCCAGCCCCCGATCGAAGAGGACGATATTCCTTTTTGAGCCGACTTGAGCGGGTTCCCCGCTCAAGAGGCTGAAGCGGTTTAGGCCGAAGGCTGTTAGGTCAGAGCCTGTCGCTAGGAAAATCCATGCAGTGGCTTGGGTTGGATCAAAGAATGAAGGAGGGCTTTTACTAGCCTAAAAGTCTTCAGTCTTCAGTCTATCAACCTAATAGAGAAAACGGGTGGCTGACGGGATTATCCCGCCTACGGCGGGCTCTGCGATAGAGGCTTCGCCATGCACAATGCGCTGGCGCGCGGGCAGTCGAACTGCGTTCTCGTCCCGTCAGGGAAAACGGGTGGCTGACGGGACTCGAACCCGCAACAGCCGGTACCACAAACCGGAGCTCTGCCATTGAGCTACAGCCACCATCGTTTCCGCCACGAAAATGGCGGGTTGACATCATGGAGCAGTGGGAAGAGTTGTCAATCCCTGTAGCCACCATGCCAGCCAAGACCAAAGGCCCTATCCGCCGGAAATTCCTCCTCTCCGCGCTTCCCAAGCAACTTGGGAAAAGCCGGGGCGTGGAGATCGAGCAGGGCTACATCGTCAGGGAGCGCGGGCAGGAGTTGAGAGTTCGCCGCGAGGGGCGCGGCTATTATCTCTCCGCCCGTGACCGCAGGGGTCGCTCGGTGACCGGTCAGGAAATCCGGATCACGAAGGGGCAGTTCGAGAAGCTCTGGCCCTTCACCATGGGTCAGCGGATCGCCCGAATCCGCCATATGCTCAAGCTCGGCCGTCTGCGGATGAAGGTCGACGAGTTCACCGGGGAGCATGCGCCCCTCCGTCTGGCCGAGGTCTTCCTGCCCGATGCGATGGCCAGCAGGTCCTTCAAGAAGCCGGAGTTCCTCGGCGACGAGGTGACCCGCCGCGACGAGTACCAGACCGCCGAGATGGCGATCCACGGCATTCCCGAGCCCTCGGGAATGTGCCAACTCGGGATCGTCCCCTACACCTACATCGACAGGCGGCTCCATCTGCTGATGATCACGAGTTCCTCGGGGAACCGCTGGATCTTCCCGAAGGGGCGGCAGGAGCCCGACATGACCCCCCACGAGGTCGCCATGATGGAGGCGGTCGAGGAGGCCGGGGTGCTCGGAACCTTGCGTCAGGATCTGCGCACACGCTGCCAGATGGCCGACGGCCGCTATCTCCAGCTCTACGCCATGAAGATCTCGAAGCTGCTCAAGAGCTGGCCCGAGGAGAATATCCGCCGCCGCCGGCTCTTCCCCTTCGGTGACGCGCTGGAGATGATCGCCGATCCCGGGATGGTCAAGGCGGTCCGCCGTCTGGCGGTGACGATCAACAAGTGAGCCCCGTTCCGGGGCGGTGAAAGGTGAGGGGTGGCGGTGCCCCATGCTTGCCTTCAAGCCCTTGTCCAAGTAGTCAAAAGGGTCACTTTCAGCAGTTTCCCCCTCCCGATTCCCAAACACCCAGACCCCATTCCCCTAGCTTCCCATGCTCGCCGTTATCCGCAAAAACCAGCAGGTCCTGATGTTGATCATCGCGATCCTGACGATCGTCGCCTTCATCTGGCTCTACAACCCGACCGACAAGTTCCATAAGTTCGGCTCCAACGATGTCGTCTCTGTCTACGGCCGCACTATCCAGCGCGCCGAGATCGACCGCGAGGTCCGCGGCTACAGCCTCTCCCTCGGGCTCGGGCTGACCGATTTTGTCCAGAATCTTGGCGGCATGGGGGCCAACGAGGAGGCCTCGTTGAGCGACTTCATCATGAATCTCTTCATCGTCCGCCACGAGGCGCCCCTGCTCGGCGTGCAGCCGACCGATGATCAGGTGGCCGGCGTGATCAAGGGGATCTCCCTCTTCCAGACGAGCGGGGCCTTCGATCCGGCCAAGTACGCGACCTTCCTCCAGGAACAGCTCGCCCCGAGGGGATTCACCGAGCGCCAGCTTGAGGAACTCGTGAGGGATTCCCTCCGCGTGAGCGCGCTGCGCCAGATCATCACCTCTCCCGTCGCCGTGGGTGAGGGGCAGGTCCGCGAGGCCGCCCGGATGTACCAGCCCGTCACCGCGCAGATCCTCCGCTTCGACCGCGATGCGCTCTCCAAGGATGCCGCGGTCACCCCGCAGGAGGTCGCCGCGTTCTACGATCAGAACAAGCAGGGATTGGTCTCCCGCGAGACGCGTGATGTTTCCTATGTCGTGATCGGGTTGCCCGCCGCCCAGCAGAAGCTCGAGGGCAAGGATCGCGCCACGGCCCTCCAGAATCTGGCCGATCAGGTCGAGCAGACAGGCAAGTCGATCCGCGCCGAGATCCAGAAGGGTGCTGATTTCGCGAAGGCCGCCGGCAAGGCCTCCCTCCAGCCGAAGAAGGCCTCCGCCATCGAGCGGGACGGCAGTCAGAACGGCAAGGACTCCGGAGTGCCCGACGCCGTTGCCGCGGCAGCGTTTCGCCTGCAGAAGACAGGCGAGATCTCCGACATCATCCAGGACGGGAATTCCTTCTACATTGTGACGGTCGAGGGGGTCACCCCGTCACACCTCCTGCAACTCGCCGAGGTCTCGGAGCGCATCACCAAGCTCCTCAAGGAGGAGAAGGCCACCAAGGCTCTCGCCGAGTCGGCCTCCAAGGCCGTGGAGAAAATCCGCACCGCGATGACCGCCGGCAAGCCGTTCGCCGAGGCCGTCAAGGAGGCCGGGGTGAAGACCCAGCAGATCACCGGTGTCACCCCTTCCGACACCAAGGCCTCGCAGGAACAGCAGGGGCTCGCCTCGGCGACGCTCGGCCTCAAGGAAGGGGAGCTCGGACCGCTGCAACCCGCCCCGTGGGGTGCCTTTGCCGCCTACCTCGAGAAGCGCGCTCCCTTGACCGACGCGCAGTGGAACGAGCATCGCGCCGCGCTCGCCAAGACTCTCCTGACCAACGAGCAGGAGCTGATTTTTCAAGAGTGGCTCCGCGCTTCGCGCGGCACGGCCCAGATCAAGATGCTGGGTCGTCCCGGCGCCTGATCCCGCGTCCCATGCCCGAGCAGGAGCCCGTGGTGGCGGAGATCACCGACCTCATGGACGGGGCGAGCGGTGACCTCGCGATCGGCGAACTCGACGCGGCCGTGGAGAAATACCGCCGCTGCACGGAGCTTGCCCCGGACTTCTTCGACGGCTGGCACGCCCTCGGGATGGCGCTCATGAAGACCGGCCGCCACGTCGAGGCGATCGAGGCGGGACTCCGGGCGACGCAACTCCGGCCCAACGACCAGCTGGCGTGGTCGAGCCTTTCCATGTTTTATGTCAGGAATCACCAGATCGCCGAGGCTGAGTCCGCAGGCGTGAAGGCCCGGATCCTCTCCTGGGGCGGCAAGATCGCGAAAGAAGACCCCTCTGCTCCGGCGGGGGAGACCTGAGAATCCACACCATGAAACCTTTCTTCATCACCACCGCGATCGATTACACGAACGCGCCGCCGCATATCGGCCACGCCTACGAGAAGATCCTCGCCGACGTCCTCGCGCGCTTCCAGCGTCAGCGCGGGCGCGAGGTCTTCTTCCTGACCGGTGTCGACCAGCACGGGCAGAAGGTCCAGCAGAGCGCGGAGCGCGAGGGGATCGCCCCGCAGGAATTCGCCGACCGGGTCTCGGAGAAGTTCCTCTCACTCTGGAAGACGCTCGGTATTTCCTACGACGCCTGGGCCGCCACCACCGCGCCGCTCCACAAGGAGGTGGTGCGGAAAATCCTGACCGACCTCAAGGAGCGCGACTGGCTCTACAAGGCGACCTACAGCGGCCACTACAGCGTGCGTCAGGAGCAGTTCCTCACCGACAAGGAGCGTGGGCCCGACGGCGAGTTCGGCCCCGAGTGGGGCGAGGTGGTCGTGCTCGACGAGGAGAACTGGTACTTCCGCCTCTCGAAGTGCGCCGAGTGGCTCCACGGGTTCCTCGAGGCCCGGAAGGATTTCGTCACTCCCGACTTCCGCCAGACGGAGTTGAAGAACGCCGCCGCGAAGATCACCGGCGATCTCTGCATCTCCCGACCGAAGAGCCGCCTCGAGTGGGGCATCGAGATCCCGTTTGATTCCGGCTACGTGACCTATGTCTGGTTCGACGCGCTGATCAACTACATCAGCTTCGCGGGCTACGGTGGCGCGGATCAGACGCTCTTTGAGAAGCGCTGGCCGTGTGACCATCACGTGATCGGCAAGGACATCCTGATCCCTGCCCACGGCGTCTACTGGGCCTGCATGCTCCACGCGATGGGATTCCCCGACGAGGCGATGCCGCATCTCTTGGTGCACGGATTCTGGAGCCTGCGCGGCGAGAAGGTCAGCAAGAGCACCGGCAACGTCGTCGATCCGGCGGTGCTCGCCGAGACCTACGGCACCACGGCACTCCGCTACTACCTGATGCGCGACGCCGTGATGGGGCGCGATGCCGACTTCAGCGAGGAGCGACTCCTCCTCCGTCACAACACGGAGCTAGGCAATGGCCTCGGCAATCTCGTCAACCGCACCCTCAGCATGACCCGCCGCTACCGCGAGGGATCACCGAAGCCGGTGGAGCTTCCCGCCGATCTTGCGGCGCATCGTGCCGCCGATGTGGAGTCGGTGAAAAATTTCGTGAGCCAGATGGAGGCCGCCCAGATCCACGCTGGGATCGAGACCATGGTCGATCTGGTGAACCGGGCCAACGCCCTGGTGGATTCCGCCGCTCCGTGGAAGCTGGCCAAGGATCCGGATCAGGCCGACCGTCTCGACGGCGTGCTCGCCACGCTCCTTCTCTCGGCACAGGCGGCGGCCACTCTGCTCCTGCCCGTGGCTCCCGAGGCCGCCGCTGAGATTCTCCGCCAGCTTGCGCTGGAGTCCGTCACGATCGCCGGGGAGATCGTGATCACGGATCTTCCCACGGGATATGTCTGCGGCGAGCCGAAGCCCGTCTTCCCTCGCTTGGAGTTGCCGGCCGCGGAGGGCTCCCCCGCATGAGTGCTCCGGAGGCGGTCGCCGCGCTGCGCGCCGTTCCCTTCTGGAAACGCCAGCGCTATTGGCTCGAGTACCACGGCCTCCGCGCCGCCTCGGCTCTTGTCTGCCTTCTGCCGTGGCGCTGGATCGGCCCCTTGGCGAACTTCGTCGGATCGGTTTTCTTCACCTTCGACCGCCACCGCCGTGAGGTGACGCTCTCGAATCTGCGGAGTGCCTTCGGTAACCGGTTCTCCGAATCAGAGCTGAAAACCATTGGTCGGAAATCGTACGGTGTCTTTGCTCGGACCGCGCTGGAGTTGCTCTGGTCCTCGAATCTCAGCATGGAGGTGCTCGACGAGATCATCACCACCGAGGGACTCGATCCGATGCCCTCCCATGGTGCCGAGGGGAAGCCGGCCCTCTACTTCTGCCTGCATGCCGGAAACTTCGAGTGGCTCAGCCAGATCACCTGCCGCCATTTCGGGACCTTTCCCGTCATTGCCCAGAATCTGAAGAACCCGCTCCTCGGGCCGCTCTTTGATTCATGGCGCTCTTCGCTCGGCCAGCAGATCATGCCGCAGAAGGGGGCGATGCTCCGCACGATCCGCCACATCAAGGAGGGTGGAAAGATGGGGATGTTGATCGACCTGAATCTCAAACCGACAGAGGGGCCCGTGGTGATCCGCCAGTTCGGGCGACTCCTCACTCCGGTGACGCGCCTTCCGGCCGAACTCGCCCAGCGCAACGATGCCGCGCTTGTGCCGGTCGAGTGTCTGCAACGCCCCGACGGCGGGTACATCGTCCGCTACCTTCCGGAGATTCCCCTCACGCCGGAGACAACGACCGGGCAGATCGCCCAGGCTTGCTGGGATGCCTTGGAGCCGGGACTGCATGCCCATCCCGAGCTTTGGCTCTGGAGTTACAAGCATTGGCGCTACCGCCCCGAAGGCCCGCAGGGGGAGGGGTATCCCTTCTACGCCTCCTGCCACACCGCTTATCAGGAACTGCTGCGGAATCAGGGCATCGCTCCCTGAGTGGAGTCTGAAGGCAAATCCCAAAGATTTTCCCGCAGAGGCGCAGAGAAGCAGAGGAGTAAATCTGCTGAACATGTCACTCCTGTAGAATATTGGTGAAAGTGTAACGCTCGATGAACTTCAAAAGCGCTGCTGCACTCATAATGAAATCAATATCTCAGCGCCTCCGCGCCTCTGCGGGAGCTATCGGTTCTCAGTCCCTTTCCACGAAAAAGGAGATGACAAGGCATGCAACCGAGGGTATGGATCCCGACATGAAAGCACTCCTCGCACTCCCCTTGATCGTCTCTTCCTTCCTTCTCACCGGATGCAACACCTTCAAAGGTGTCGGTGAAGACATCACCGGCGCGGCCTCTTGGTCGCAGGAGAAGATGACAGGAAGCGGCTCCTCGCATTCAGCCGACTCGGATTATGTGAGTAATCCGCCCCAGTTCCCCAAGAGTTCCAACTGACTTGGTCTTTCGGCGAGGAGCGTTGTTGTCGCCATTCGCAGTATAGGCATACAGCTCATGGCTCCGCCTAGCTCCTCACCAAAATCCTGGCGTTATCTAGACGCTCTTCTTTCTGCACTTCATCGAAAGCTCGGGCCTTCTCCCACCCCTGCAGCACGATCCCATCGTCATTTGAAACTCTTCAAAATCTCCGCGTCATCCCAAGTTCTTCCACGCTCCTTCGCCCACTACTTCCAAAGATGCTTGGGATAACGGCGTGACAACTCTGGTTTAATCTTCGGATAGGTCTCTTTCCAGAAGGAGTTGAGATCCTTGGTGATCTGGATCGGACGGCGGTTGGGAGCCAGGATCTCGATCGTCACCTCGGCTTTGCCTCCGGCGAGTTTCGGTGTGGCGGTCACGCCGTAGAGATCGGCAATCAGGGCGCTCATGGTGACCTGTCCGGTCGGCTTGTAGAGCAGGCGTGCCTTGCGCCCCCCGGGAAGCTCATGCCGCTCGGGGGAGAGTTTTTCGAGCGCAGCGCATTGTGCCGGAGTGAGCAGCGACTGAAGTGCGGGGATCGCGGGCTTGTCCTTCACATCACGGTAACCGACAGCGCCCTCGCACCATGTTTCCAGAGCCAGCAGGCGGTCGGTCTCATCGAAGATGGGGAGTTCCAACTCGGGATGGTGATGGGCGAGCCACTGGACCCGATGCATCCATTCCTCGGCATCCTCTTTCCATGTCGGCAGGGGGAGGTCCCCCTCGGCAAGAGTGGCAGCAAGGACACGGGAGGCTTCGGGACACGCTTGTGCATCGCGATGCACCGACTCCAGCACGAGATCGCGGAAGACTTTTTCCGAGCGTTTCACGACCCGGTTGGTCCCCGTGTCGAAGAAGTAGTCGTTCCGGTCGGTGAAATCCTCTGGGAAGAGCTCCCGCAACATCGCCTCGTCAATGGCCGTGGCCATCGAGAGTTGGACGCGCACATCGCCGCTTCCCTGCCCGATCTCGCTGATTTCAGCCGCCACGAGGAGGCGGCTTTCGGAGGCGGCGCTCTCCTTGGCAAGCAGGCCCCGTCGTCCATGGACGATGTCGCAGAGATTCGTGCCGGCACCCTTTCTGCGTGCCACTTGGTCGGCAAAACCGGCGAGGATGCACTTGGCCAGGGCTTCGTCCGGTGCGGCCGGAGCATCGACATCGAGCTCGTGCCGTTCGGCAAGGCTCAGGAACTGATCGTAGACCCGCGCTGTCTGGCGGGCGGCGTCGCCGTGGACGGCAAGCTGGCGGCAGCGCTCGGCGCGGAAGTCATTCCGCTCGGCCCAGCGGAAGGCGCGCGCCATCACGAGGAAGTCGGATCCACCACCCCCAAAGAGATCCTGCCGCTCCTCCTCGGTCTTTCTGTCGGTGCGCATTAGCAGGGGGCGTGACTGGGTGAGGGCCGCCATCAGCGCCGCCTGACGCACGCAACCGAACTCCTGAGCGGCGATCAGCATCCGCGCGTAGCGGGGGTGGGTGGGGAAAGCGAGCATCCGGCGACCGAGGACCGTGATCGCGCCCTCGTGATCGACCGCCCCGAGATCCCGGAGCAGGGTCTCGGCACGTCCCAGAGCCTGGGACTGGGGTGCGTCTAGCCAACGGATTGCCTCCAGCGAGGTGAAGCCCGCGGCCTTGAGGGTGAGGAGGACCTCGCTCAGGTCGACACGATGGATTTCGGGAGCCTCGCGGGGGATGCGCCGCGCATGCTCACGCTCCGTCCAGAGGCGGAGGCAGACGCCGGGGGCCGTGCGACCGGCGCGGCCCGCGCGCTGATCGGCGGAGGCACGACTGATCTTCTCGATCAGGAGGGTGTTGATGCCGCGGCGCGGGTCGAAGCTCGCGATGCGGGCGAGCCCGCTGTCGATCACGCCGGTGACCCCGTCGATGGTGAGCGAGGTCTCGGCCACATTGGTGGAGACGATGACCTTGCGTCCTCCTCCGGAGGCCACGGCGGCATCCTGATCGGCGGGGGTGAGTTCGCCGTGAAGCGGCATGATCGCCACGTTGTTCGGAAGGCGTACCCGCAAAGTGGAGATGGTGCGGGCGATCTCGTAGGCGCCGGGCATGAAGACGAGAAGATTTCCGGGTGTCTTGGAGAGCATGGAGGCGGCCGCCTCGGCCGCGAGATCCCACGGCTTCTCATCACCCGGATCGCGGTTCAGGTAGCCGATCTCCACCGGATGGGTGCGTCCTCCTGATCGCAGGACGGCGCAGGGAGCCAGATAGTCGGCAAGCGCCGAGGTGTCGAGGGTCGCCGACATGACGATGATCTTCAGGTCGGGTCGGCGGGTGGCCTGAAGCTCGAGTGCCTGCGCCAGCGAGATGTCGCTGTAGAGGTGCCGCTCATGAAATTCATCGAAGAGCAGCGCAGTCACGCCGCTCAGATCAGGGTCGCCCAGCATCTGGCGGACAAGGATTCCCTCGGTGACGAAGAGAAGGCGGGTCTCACTGCTCGAGGCGTCGTCGAGCCTGATCCGGTAGCCGACCTCATCACCCAGACGGCTGCCCCGTTCCTGAGCCACGCGCGCCGCGAGCATGCGGGCGGCGAGGCGCCTCGGTTGCAGGATCACGGCGCGGCCCGTGCCAAGGATCCCGGCATCCAGGAGCATCTGCGGGATCTGGGTCGATTTTCCCGAGCCGGTGGGGGCCTCCACGACGAGACGGTTTCCCCCGCGGAGCGCCGAGACGATCGGCTCGCGCAGTTCCTCGATCGGCAGATCGGTACGGCGGGGAGTGTTCGGTTCTGGCGTCATGCGGCCCTCTGGTGTATCCAGAAATCATGGTAACGGGCAGACATTTTGCCATTCTGGCCCTGCTGATTCCCTGTGCCCTCGCTGTTCAGGTTCGGGGTGCCAATCCGGGCCCCTCCGCGATCACGGAGCAGCAGCGGGGGGAGGCCGTTTTTCTTGATGCCCTGAGCATTCCGTGTCCCGGCGAGGTCTTTGTCGCCCTGAACAAGGCCTGCCGCCCGAATTGGGCTACCCTTGTCACGCCGGCCACCGCTCCGGTGACCACCGACCGCTCCCAACTCGCCCTGGTCGTGGGGGTTCTTGCCGCCAACGGCTATATCGCCGTCGAGGCGCAGGATGGACAACAGGTCAGGAATGTCGGGAGAGAGATCATGGCGGTGGCTAAGGCGCTTGGGGTGAGCCAGAGCCTGATGGGGCGAGGGAACAGCCTCATGGAATTCGCCGAGAACAATGCCTGGGAGGCGCTGGCCGATGAGTTGGAGGCGACCGAGAACGAGGTCAAGGCGACCATGGTGGAGCAGAAGGATCGCGATCTTGTAGCGCTCACCTCGGCCGCCGCGTGGGTGATGGGGCTGAAGATCTGCACCGGGGTGGTTCAGGGAAGTGACACGCTTCAGGGATTGGAAATCATCCGCCAACCCGATCTGGCAAAGAAACTGGCCTCCCAACTCGGGAGCCTGCCCCCGCGGATCAGGGAGGGCGCTCTGGTCCTTGCCGTCAGGCAGGCCTTGGAATCGGCCGCCACTCTGCTCGCAACGCGCGGCCTCTCTCCCGAGCAGGAGCGCGGGAATTTGAAAAAGATCAACGACGAGTGCTCCGCGGTGGTGAAGGGAATCCTCACGTCGTCGACGGTCGCGTCGCCGACACCTGCCACCTCCTCACCCTCCCCGGCATCTACTAATCACACATCAAGCAACGCCGTCACCCCGGTCAAGCCATGAAGATCTTCAAGACACAGGCTCTCTTCCTTCTTGGATGCGTGATCATGGCGATGGCCTTGTCGGGTCACATCGTGGCAGCTCCCGAGGACCAAGCCGTGAGCGAGGGGATGAAAAACCGCGCGACGGCCGTTCCGAGTGAAGCGCGCCGTTTGGCGCTAGAGACCGCTGGGGCATTCGCGAACGACGGATTCCGGACCCGTGACGGCGAGTGGACCGGCACCCTGACGAAGGGTGCTCCGCTCTTCCTGCAGGTGACCCTCTTCGCCGGCGAGAGTTATTGGTTTGTGGCGGCCTCGACGATGCGCGGGGGAGTCGTG
>Ga0114964_10001182_pt1 | contig 19267 bp, 15 predicted proteins | sample C_131016_MF_Meta_FD_92638 | JGI IMG/M metagenome (GOLD analysis project Ga0114964, IMG submission 92638) | Freshwater microbial communities from Lake Croche, Canada to study carbon cycling - C_131016_MF_MetaG | ecosystem: Environmental > Aquatic > Freshwater > Lake | place: Lake Croche, Canada... | reverse complement strand
ACACTTTCTCGAGCCGTTGAACTCTTATCCCCGCTGTTGGCCTGCTTATTCATCATGAGCAGTGCATTGGCTCAAAAGCAAGCACCGCAATCATTGAACATGAAATTGGTGGGGTATAGCGATCTTCAAGCCAGAACCGCATATCAACCAACAATTCAAAAACAAGGTGACCAATGGATTGCGTATGTTGGGCACCATGGCGACAAGAAACTCAACCCCTTGTCCCATGAGGTGGAAGACAATGGGACTTCCATCATTGATGTGACCGACCCCAAACATCCACGTTATTTAGCGCACATTCCAGGGGAAGAAGGAAAAGCTGAGCAAGGTGGCGCACAAATGGTCCGCATATGTTCTGGTGCAACCCTACCCAAAGCTGATAAGAGCAAGTTTTACATGCTGCGTACTTTTGGCAATCAAGCGCATGAGATCTGGGATGTCAGCACTCCCAGCAAACCGTCCCTCCTCACCACGATCGGCAAAGGCCTCAAAGGAACACACAAAAACTTTTGGGAGTGTGACACTGGCATTGCTTACTTGGTGTCTGGAAATCCGCAATGGCGAACCAATCGCATGACGCAAATTTACGACCTCTCGGATCCAACCAAACCGGTTTTTATCCGAGATTTTGGAATCGTTGGCCAACAACCTGGCGCTGGTGGCGCAGTCCCCATGTCACTCCATGGGCCTATTTCCACAGGACCCAAAGGTAATCGTGTGTTTTTTGGCTATGGCACCAACACCGAAGGTGTTCTTCAAATTGTCGATAGAGAAAAACTCTTGAATGGTCCCAAAGACCCTACACCTGAAAATTTACTCTACCCCCAAATCAGCCGTCTAGACTTGCCGCCCATGCATGGTGCGCACACTGTTTTCCCAATGCTGGGAATGGACATTCCTGAATTCGCGCATAACTACGTCGGCCGCGTCAGAGACTTCATTGTCGTCACGGATGAAGCCATCCAAAAAGAATGTTTAGAAGGCCGCCAAATGGTATGGTTTGTAGACATCACCACTCAAAGCAAACCTTTTGGCGTGGCAAGTTGGACTGTGCCTGAAAAAAGTGGCAATTTTTGCTCCAAAGGTGGACGTTTTGGGACCCATTCGTCAAACGAAAACATGACGCCCATTTACTACAAAAAACTGATGTTCTTTGCACACTTCAATGCAGGCATCAGGGTCTTGGATGTTAGAAACCCTTTCACCCCCAAAGAAGTGGCCTATTTCATCCCACCACTGAATGCAAACACCGTTCGCCTAGAGAATCCCTCTGGTATGCCATCTGATTTTCCTGTGACAGAAGCATCGAGCAAACGCGCCATTCAAACCAATAACGTTGAAGTGGATGACCGTGGCTACATTTACATCGTCGATCGCGCCAATTCGGGCATGCACATCTTGGAACTCACTGGAAGTGCAAAGTCAATCGCCGATTGGTCAGTTGCACAACATTGAGTTCACGCCGTAAAGTCTAGCTCACATCGCCATTTTTAGGTGATGTGAGCAGCTCGCTAATTTCACTCTTCCTCCACTTTGAAGCATCTGTTTCGCATCAACCTCATGCGTTTGTTGAATACTGTTCCCATCCTATTTGCAGCAATATTTGGCATCTTGACCAGCACATCTATATTTGCTCAGCTTGGTCAAAAGACTGAAATTGATAGCAATTCACCAATTTCAATGGCCACTAAGCCTTTTGCATTTCATTTGATCAAGGGAAGGGTCGTGACGAGTGAATCATTGGTTCGCATCAATCAGGGCGAGACAGTTGAAATCACGGTCCAAAGTGATTTACCGGGCGAGTTGCATCTGCATGCTTACCGATTGAAGTTGCCGATTACGGACAACAGTCCTCAAAAATTATCATTCAAAGCCAATGCATCGGGTAAGTTTCAATTTGAATGGCATCCCAGAAAAAACACCGAGGATCGAAGTCAATCGATGCCAGCACACCATGGCCCTCCCATGGCCAGCCTAGAAGTCATACCCCAATAATCAACAAAATCTGTCATTCCAGTGTCCTCATGTTTGGGAGGCTTTTATAACTTCATGTCGTCATGATTAGAACCTTGCTTCAATTGACTGCATTTTTACTTGCGTTATCAGCCTACGAATGCGCACATGCTCACGGATTTGGGGAGCGCTATGACTTGCCTATTCCCATGTCTTGGGTCATCGCTTGTGCCTGCCTTGTCGTTGCGCTCACTTTTTTAATCAGTGCAACTTGGTCTAGCAACAAGTTTTTGAGCAACTTCGGAGAGTTGGTCGATATCAATCATTTTGCTGTGGAAACAAGCTTTCAATCAACACTCAAAAATCAAGTGGCGGGTGTTTTTTCTTTTGGTTTACTGTTATTGTGCTTTACCTCTGCCACTTGGGGCTCTGAAGATGCACTCATGAATTTTGCACCCACTTTTATTTGGATCATCTGGTGGATTGGTTGTTCTTTTTGCGTCGTGATTTTTGGTAACTTTTGGCCTTGTATAGATCCATGGCGCTCAACATATCGTTTGATTCATTTCATTTTCAAATTCAAACATGAGAACTTCTTAGGTCAACCTATTCTCCTACCTCAATCGCCAAGATGGAGATACCCTAGCTCTCTAGGCCAGTGGTTGGGCGTCATTGGGTTATTGACTTGGTGTGGCCTAGAAATCATCTATCCAATCGCCTCCATGCCACGCCAATTGAGTCTATTCATTGCCGCATATTCCCTTTGGAATTGGATGGGTATGTGGGGATTTGGTATGGAAGTTTGGTGTAAAAATGCCGATGCATTCTCCATTTATTTTCGCCACATGGCCTCTTTGCGCAGCTTGTTCAAAACGAAAAAAAGTTCACGCCCATCAGAGGTCTCAAACACCGACACTGATCAAATACCGATCCATCGGGCCTTTGCATTGAGTCAAATCGCCTTTGTGATCGCCATGATTGCCACCGTTTTGTTTGACGGATTGCATGCAGGCTCGGTTTGGCTTTGGTTTGAATCCACCTTGAGCAAATGGAACTTTTTTAGCGCTGATGTCAATGGCTATAGATCAGGCGTTTTGGGACTATTTCTCATCTGGTTTTTATTTTTATTGATTTATTTGGTGACATGTCAATTCACGATATGGACGATCGATTTGTTTTTCAATCAAAAAAGAAATCCAAGTAAAGTCACACATCCCCAGCGCATAGACTTTGTGTCGGCTGGACACATTTTTCTAAAAAGCCTGTTGCCCATTGCATTTGCTTATTTAATCGCTCATAACTTTTCTAGCTTATTTATCCAGGGTCAAAATATCATCGCATTGGCCTCTGATCCCCTGGGACTCATGTGGAACATTTTTGGCACCGCCAGTTACTACCCCGATATCGCATTGATCGATGCAAAAGTAACTTGGTACGTAGCGACATGCTCTATTGTGATGGGTCACATCGCATCTGTTTTCATGGGGCACCGTGCAGCTTTGGCGTTGTCACATCGAAGTAGTCAGAGTATTTCATCGCGTTTTATTTGGGTATTGAACCTACCCATGACGTTTTTGATGATCGCTTTTACCGCTTTGAGTTTATCCATCATTGCAGAACCTCTGAGCGTGATCGCAGGCTAGCGCATTTGCAAGATTGCCCACTCTACTAGCGACTTTGTTGGTTCACGTCGTTGTCCACTCATCTAGAGTCTTGATCAATGCTTGCATCAACGCTCGATCTGAGCTGGCATGTCCTGCACCTTGAACTTGCCTGAGCTGACTGTTCTTCCAACCGAGGTGCAAAGCGAGAGCGGTTTTCATTGGCGTGACTATATCGAACTGTCCTTGCACAATTATGCAAGGTATGTGCTCAACGTCGGCAAATGTCGACCACCCATTTTCACCCCTGAGCCAAGGGTCATTCAAAAATAAATGACAGGATTGGATGGCCATTGAACGATTGCGCTCATTGTCTTGTGGCGTCAGTTTGGGTAACCCTGTTACGCTCATGATTGAATGCTCCCAGTTGGCCCACGAAAATGCTGCTTCTCCCTGAATTTCTAGGTCATTGCTTTGTAGGGCCGACAAATATGCGCTCAAATACTCAACCCAACTTTCAGCGATCCGAATTTCATATGAGCTTGTCATCATCTTGGTCTCTATTTCATTGACTTTCCCAGTGAATTGTTCACCTTGATTGAGTATTTCAGCAAACGCAGACCACTCCTGCGGGAAAATTTGTGATGCCCCACCTTCTTGATACAACCAAGCCAACTCTGAGTCGCTGGCTGTGAAGACTCCACGCAACAACAATCCACTAACATGTGTTGGATGACTTTTTGCATAAGTCAAAGCCAAGGTTGTACCCCAGGATCCCCCAAATAAAATCCACCGATCTATCTTTAGGTGATTGCGCAAAACCTCCAAATCGTCAACCATGTGCTTGAGCGTTAGTTCGCTCAAGTCGCTTGACGATTTTGATCTTCCGCATCCGCGCTGATCAAAAAGAATTGCTCGATATTTTTGAGGATTAAAAAAGCGCCTAGACACATCTGAACAACCCGCGCCTGGCCCACCATGAACAAAGACAATCGGCTCCCCCAACCTATTCCCACATTCTTCCCAGTAGATTTGATCAAACGTGCCGACCTTCAACATGCCCGCCTGGGTAGGCTCAATCGATGGATAAAGCATCTTGGTGTACATCCGGTTTTTTCAGGAATTCGTTTGGGGAAGGGAAATGGGCTTGCATTTCAAATTGGCAACTTGGTTGGCGTCACTGGGGTGGTCATGGGAGCGCTGGATTGAACCTCATACTTGCTGTAAAGACGTCGATAATCTTGCAATACCAAGACTTGCATCAACTCAACTGTTTAAACTGACAGTCATGACTCGCATGCCGTTTGTGGGGCAAGGGTGAGGGGCACGAACAACGCTTGCGTGTTTGGTCAAATTCTCCATTTGGTCGTCTCGCTTCAAGTTCCGCATAAAAGAACATCATTTTTCATCGCTAGCACAAGACAATTGCGCGTCAATGCCCACAATGGCAGGCCAATCACTGGGGACAATGACAATCCGCGACCTACCCACGCTATCACTCTGTTAAGCTTGCCATGGATAGCTCGTGAGTCCGCCTAGGGATTTTTGAGCTCATGAATCGTATATTCTTTAAATTGACCGTGTCATTACCTCCAACTTTACCGCATCTGACGCAAGCGCGAGCTGAGCTCACGCAAACCATCCAGGCTGTGAACGCACAAGGCGAGCAGCAAAGCTTGAACATTCCATGTGAACGTGCTTTGACGATTTACTTGGACAAGAAGGAAATCGTCACACTCATGACCCTGGGTGCCCATCCCGAGTGGCTGGTGTTGGGGTATTTGAGAAACCAGCGATTGGTATCACAACCCCAAGACCTGGACTCCATCACGGTGGACTGGACCGCAGGCGAGCATGGCGCCGGCGTAGCAGCTGTCAAGACCAGACCGCGTCACGCAGAAGGCCTAAGCCCCGCAACCAACCCGATCCCCATCAAAACCGGCATCACCATCACCTCCGGTTGCGGACAAGGTAGCCTTTACAGTCATTTGTTTGACGAACTCAAGGCCATGACCTTACCCAAGGCAACGATCGAGCGTGAAGAAGTTTTTGACATTGTGAACACAGTAAGGCTACAAGAGAGCACCTACAAATCTGCTGGCTCCGTCCACTCCTGTGTTTTATTCAACGCAACCCAGCCATTGATTTTTGTGGAGGACGTCGGGCGTCACAATGCAATCGATACCATCGCAGGCTGGCTATGGATGAACCCGCAGTGGAGTCAGGATCCATATTTTCGACCTATTTTTTACACAACGGGTCGACTCACGAGCGAGATGATATTGAAATCAGCCCAACTGAGTGTCCCCATCATCATCTCTCGAAGTGGTATCACCCAAATGGGGCTTGAACTCGCTCTAGAGCTGGATATGTGTTGCGTGGGTCGAGCTCTGAATCAAAGTTTTCTTTGCTACAGCGCCCCATATCGCCTGCAGATGGCTTGACCCCCATTTCTCCTGCCTTCCTTAGACAAGCCCAAACACCATCAAGAAATTTCTGCCATGAACGCCTTCAAAACCGCTTTGCGCTCCACTATGCGAGACTTGCGCTCGGGTGAACTCAAACTCTTGTTTTACTCGGTGTGCCTGGGTGTTGCCGCATTGAGTTCTGTGTCTTTTTTATCCAACCGGCTCGAGCTCGGTTTGGAGTCCAATGCTGCCCAACTTTTGGGTGGGGATTTGGTGGTGGTCAGTGATCACGAAGTGCCCACAGAATTCAAACAAAAAGCCCAATCGCAGGGACTTCAACTCTCCCAATCACTGAGACTGTCGACCATGGCCCGCTCCTTGCCAACCACTGAAGGAGCCACGCATTTGGTCTCACTGAAAGCGGTTGATGCAAACTACCCGCTCAAAGGTGTGTTGAAACTTAAAAGCGCAAGTTCCCCCGATAAATCGTATCCCCAGACACCCACACTTACCCAGCACATTCCATTGCCAGGTCAAGCCTGGGTGGATCCCAGCATTTTGGATTTTTTATCTGTCTCTGTGGGTGAAAACATCATTTTGGGAGATGCAAGCTTCACCATCTCTGATGTCATTGAAGACGAACCCGACAAAGGCTCAGGCTTCATGAATTTCTCCCCCCGCGTGATGATCAATGTGGCCGATTTGAAATCCACCCACTTGGTGCTGCCAGGCTCTCGCATCAATTGGCGCATGGGCTTGGTGGGATCAAAGGACGATTTAGTCGTTTACCAAACATGGCTCAATGCTCAACTCCAAGACCCAGGCCTGCGGGGCATTCGTCTTGAGACCCTGAAAGACGGTCGCCCCGAGATGCGCGCCACCTTGGACAAAGCCTCTGAATTCCTTCATTTGGTCTCGCTCCTTTGTGCACTGCTGTGCGCTGTTGCAGTGGCCTTGGCCGCCAGGGGGTTTGCCTTGAAACGGATCAATGACTGCGCGCTCTACCGTGTATTGGGGCAGACCCAGTCAAGCATTGAGAAAGTCTTTTTGATCGAGTTTGGTGCAGTGGGCATACTGGCCTCCTTGGCAGGGCTTGCCCTGGGTTTTGGCATGCATTTGGGCTTGATTGAGCTGCTCTCCGGACTCTTGGAGACAACATTGCCATGGCCCTCATCAGCGCCTTGGTGGCAAGGCCTGGGCATTGGCATGATTCTCTTGATGACGTTTGGTTGGCCACCCATCATGCAACTCTCCCGAGTCACGCCCTTGCGCATTATCCGACGTGACCTTGACCCACCCAAAGGATTGAGCCTTGGGGTGTTGGTCTTGGGAACGGGCGGCTTTTGTGCGCTGTTGGTGGCCGTGAGCCAACATTTGAAGCTCGGTCTCATGGTGGTGGGTGGATTTGCACTGGCCATCTTGGTCTTTGCCTTGCTCACGTGGATTGCAATCCAATTCTTGTCATGGCTACAAAAAAATACAAAGCTCCCCATGGGACTGAGCATGGCCACGCGCCAATTGACCTCTAGGCCACCCTACACCATGCTTCAAGTGAGCGCCTTGTCAGTCGGGTTGCTCGCTTTGATGCTCTTGGTGCTCTTGCGAACCGATTTGATCCAAAGCTGGCAAAAGAGTTCACCCAAGGATGCGCCCAATCGATTTGTCATCAACCTCTCGCCAGAGCAAAGTGAGCCCTTTCAAGCTTACCTACACCAACATCAAGTTGACTCCTTTGACTGGTATCCGATGTTTCGGGCTCGATTGATAGCGATCAACGACCGCGCCATCAGCGCACAAGACTTCAGCGATGATCAAGCGCGTCGCTTGGTCGACCATTCTTTCAATGTTTCATTCAGTGCCTTGGCACCACAACACAATCGCATCATCAAGGGAGATTGGAATGCAAAATCTCCCAAAGGCTTGAGCGTTGAGGCAGGCATGGCAAAAACCTTGGGGCTTGCCATGGGAGACCATTTGGTCTTTGATGTCGCAGGCGAATCACGCGAGGGTGAAATCACCTCAATTCGCGAAGTCAATTGGACCAGCATGCGCGCCAACTTCTTTGTCATGTTCAACACCGCGGACATGCCAGACTTGCCCTTGACGTTCATCAGCTCCTTTCGAGCGCCCAATGAAAAGCGATTTGACAATGCACTGATCCATGAGTTTCCCAACATCACCGAGGTGGACATGGATTCCACGCTCAATCAAATTCAGACGGTCTTGGGCCAAGTCACACTGGCCATTGAGGCTTTGTTTGTATTCAGCTTGTTGGCCGGCTTGGCAGTACTGTTTGCAGCGATCAGCCTGTCAAGAAACGAACGCCTTCGTGACCAGGCCATTCTTCGTGCTCTGGGAGCCACCCAACGTCTCTTGGTTCAGGTCCAACGCACCGAACTCATCGCCATGGGTGCAGTCTCTGGCTTTTTGGCCAGTTCCATGGCATGGCTGATCGGTGGCGCCTTGGCCAAGTATGTCTTTGACTTCCCATGGACACCCAATGCTTACTTGCTGTTGCAAGGTATTGTCTCGGGTGCAGTGCTCGCGTGGATTGCGGGGAGCTGGGGATTGAAAGGAGTTTTGAATAGGCCCGTCATCGAAACCCTCAGGAATTCAACACTTTGAGAGAAAAACGAGCATGTGACAGACACCCCTTGGTCTTGCTGCTTGCGATCTGATCTACATCAGGGCAGCACATCGAATTTTTGGGCACAATGTCTCGGCCTGCAACTCCTTGCACACGACTCACCATGACCACCACAACAGACGATCCTGAACCTCAAGACAAGCCCGACATCACCCCTTACGTTCGCTTGGGCGGGGAAGTCACTGTGGATTTGCTCACAAGAAAGTTTTACCAACTCATGGACTCCAATGAGGCTTACCAAGCCTTGCGTGCCGTGCATGGGCCTGATTTAGGCCGCGCCCAAGAACGTCTTTTTTGGTTTTTATCGGGGTGGCTTGGAGGCCCAGCGTTGTACCAAGAAAAGGTTGGTCACCCCATGCTGCGGGCACGTCATTTGCCTTTCAAAATCGGTATTTTGGAGCGCAACCAATGGTTGCTGTGCATGCACCAAGCCATGACTGAGCTACAAATCGAAGAAGACTTCAAAGATCAGCTGATCCAGAGTTTTTTCAAAACCGCCGATTGGATGCGCAACACCTGAGTGCTCCATGAACGCTACAAAGCACCTTTGAGGAGCACCACCAAAGCACCGGCGCCCCCCTCAGAGGCCTTGGCCTGAACAAACGCCAATACTTCGTTTTTTTGCACCAACCAGGCCTGGGTTTTGGCTTTGAGTACCGATTCCTTGCCGGGAGAGCCCAGGCCTTTGCCATGAACCACTCGCACACACCGCCAACCTGTTTTACAAGCATCGCGAATGAATTGAGCAAGGGCTTCACGGGCCTCTTCACGCCTTAATCCATGCAAGTCCATTTGTCCCTGAATAGACCAGCCACCAGTGCGCAACTTCTTGGTCACATCCAGCCCAATGCCTGGCCGGCGAAAACTCAACTGATCATCCACGTCAAGCAAGGTGGAGGCGTCAAACTCGTCGCTCAAGCTCTCGTGTAGCACGGCTTGATCGTCCTTGATTTGCTGGAATGCGATGGGGTCAGGTGGTGGTGCTTTGAGACGAACCCTTTTTTCGTGTTGAATGGGCAAGACATCGCCAACAGCGCGCACAAAAAGATTCTTTTGAGATAAGCGCTCTTTTTCCTGCTCAAGCTCCAAGCGTCGCTTCTTGGCGTCCATTTCTTGCTGACGGCTGAGCTCGTCCTTGAGCTTGGCCAAGTCTGTCCATGATTTCGATTTCAAGGTATTTGCCTCAAGCGATGAGAAAGCGTTTACGAAGTGAGATCATATCGTGATGTGGATCTGTGCTTTGGCCAATCGAATAAAAACCAAGCCTAGCTCGACCTTTGAGGCGATGCAAGGGTAGTCGTTCTACAAAAGACGGCCTGACGCTCCAACAACATGGAGCAAGTGAGCTTTTCATACCAAGGATACAATTTTCGTCTCTCAAAGCCACATTTCAGTCCTAAAATACACTACTACTTTTTAATTAGGCCTGAACTTTGGGCACAATGCCAACCATGATTCCAATAATTGATGCCCACTCCTTTGTCACCCTGCACTACAGGCTCTCAGGAACGAAGGGAGACGTGATCAACACCTTCAACGACAAACCGGCCACCCTGACCTTGGGGTCCAGCGAACTGTCCCCGGCACTTGAGTCACACTTGTTGGGTCTTGAAGAAGGCGCCCATGTGACCCTTGAAATCCCCAGTGGTGACGCATTTGGTCCCAAAAATCCAGAGATGCAGCAATGGGTCAAGCGGACTTTGCTCGCCAAACTTGGCGATCCACTGGAGGTCTATCAAGTCGGTGATGTGGTCCAGTTCCCCACCCCCAATGGTCAAGGCCAATACGCTGGCACGGTGATGGATGTGTCTGATACGGCCATTCAGTTTGACTTCAATCACCCCTTGGCGGGTCAAGCCGTGACCTTTGAAGTCAAGGTGTTGGGAGTTTTATGAGCACTCTGAAGCGCGAAGTCTTGTTGGCCGAACCCCGTGGCTTTTGCGCTGGGGTTGACCGCGCCATTGAAATTGTGGAACAAGCGTTGGATAAATTTGGCGCCCCCATCTACGTTCGTCACGAAATCGTGCACAACACCTTTGTGGTCAACGACCTCAAAACCAAAGGCGCTATTTTCATCGAAGACTTGGCCGACGTTCCGCCCGATTCCACGCTTGTTTTCAGTGCCCATGGTGTCCCCAAAGCCGTGGAACTCGAGGCCCACACCCGAGGTTTTCGGATCTTTGATGCAACTTGTCCCTTGGTGAGCAAAGTCCATGTGGAAGTGGCAAAGTTGTCCAAAGAAGGCTATGAATTCATCATGATTGGGCACAAAGGACACCCTGAGGTCGAGGGCACGATGGGGCAACTGTCCGAGGGCATCCACTTGGTTGAAGACGTTGAGCAAGTTGGCCTGGTCAACCCAAAGCAAACACAACTCCTGGCCGTGGTCACGCAAACCACCTTGTCCATGGACGATGCAGCGGAAATTTTAGACGCTGTGCAAAAACGCTTTCCTCAAATACGCTCACCAAAACAACAAGACATTTGCTACGCGACCCAGAACCGTCAAGATGCCGTCAAACTGATGAGCCCCCAGGTCGATATCGTGATCGTGGTCGGAAGCCCCACGAGTTCCAACTCGAATCGATTGCGAGACGTGGCGGCCAAGTTTGGTACTCCCAGCTTCATGGTGGACGATGCCTCGGAGCTTCAAGCCGAGTGGTTTGAGGGACGCACTCGCGTGGGTCTGACAGCGGGTGCTTCCGCCCCCGACATCTTGATCCAAGCCGTGATTGCCAAGCTCAGAGAATTGGGCGCTGTGAGTGTGCGCCAATTGAGTGGTGTGCAAGAAACTGTGAAATTTCCCCTGCCCAAAGGACTCAGGCCTTATGGAACTCACGATTGAGAGTGAGGAGGAACATCATGCATTTCCAAGCCCCTGATCTGCGCCAATTCAAACAACACCATCACAACATTGCACATCATTGAATCCACATTGCTTTTCAAGTTATTGCCCCATCAACACCATCGACAACTAAGACCGCCATGCTAGACATCAACCTACTTCGCCGTGACTTGCCCCATGTGATTGCTCGGTTGGAGACACGCAAATCTCCCCAGCCTTTTTTATCCATGACCAGTTACCAGGCCTTGGAGAACGAGCGCAAAACCCTACAAACACAAACCGAGCAATTCCAAGCGCAAAGAAACGCCTTGTCCAAGCAAATCGGACAACTCAAGTCTCAAGGCCAAGACGCCACTGCAGTCAAGCAGCAAGTCACCGACCTCAAAGATGCTTTGGAGCGTTCGGCCGCCAGACTGGAAGTGATCCAATCCGAGCTCGAAACCTTGCTCGCCTTGGTCCCCAATTTGCCCGACGCGAGCGTGCCCGTTGGCAAAGATGAGTCCGCCAACATCGAGCTTCGCCGCTGGAGCCCCGATGGGCCAGGAACCGATGCTGCAGCCATGGGCTTTACACCCAAAGACCATGTCGAGTTGGGCGAGCCTTTGGGGCTGGATTTTGAAACGGGCGCCAAACTCTCTGGCTCCAGATTCACTGTCATGAAGGGCTCTTTGGCCCGATTGCATCGCGCACTGGCCCAATTCATGCTCGACACCCAAACCCAGTTACACGGTTACACCGAGTGCTACACCCCTTACATTGTGAATGCCCAATCCCTCAAGGGCACAGGCCAATTGCCGAAATTTGAAGAGGATTTGTTTGCTGCGAATAAGGGTGGACAAGACGGCGTTGCCCATGGTGGTGAGGGCTCTCTGGACTCGAATGCCCTGTACCTCATCCCAACCAGCGAAGTGACACTCACCAATTTTGTGCGTGACACAGTGCTCAGCGAAGACGAATTGCCGATGAAACTCACGGCGCACACCCCGTGTTTTCGCTCTGAAGCGGGCGCCCATGGCCGAGACACGCGCGGCATGATCCGTCAGCACCAGTTTGACAAAGTCGAGATGGTTCAAATTGTTCACCCCGACCACAGCGAGGAGACCTTGCACGCGATGACGGGGCACGCAGAAGCCATTTTGCAAAAACTCAAACTGCCTTACCGTGTTGTGGCTTTGTGCACAGGAGACTTGGGGTTTGGCGCGGCCAAGACGCACGATTTGGAAGTTTGGCTGCCCGCTCAAAATACCTATCGCGAAATCAGCTCGGTCTCCAATTGCGAGGCCTTTCAAGCCAGAAGGCTACAAGCGCGTTTTAAAAACGCTCAAGGCAAAAATGAATTCGTCCACACGCTCAATGGCTCAGGTCTGGCCGTGGGCCGCACCTTGGTGGCTGTGCTTGAGAACTACCAACAAAGCGACGGCAGCGTTCTAGTTCCTGAGGTTTTATTGCCCTACATGGGCGGACTGACCCAACTCAAAGCTTGATGCCCATCGAACTCCGCAACCTCGTGGGGACATGCCACCGTTCCTCCACTGACGATTCTGAGGGGTGTGACCACCCATCAGATTCGTCAGAGCTGAAAATGGGTGCGAATCGTGGCCAAATCCCCTATACTGGCACCATCACCCTGTACCATGGAGGCCAATCTCCAACAGGTTTTCTATCTCATCACTCGACCCATCGCATGAAACCATCTTTTATCACCTCTTCTCTGGTCTCGGTCTTGTCGTTGATGGTGTTTTGCACGGCCTGTTCAACCACGCCCAAGACGTCTTTGGACGACAGTCCACAGCAACAAATGAACAGCGCTGAGTTCGAAGGTTTGACCTCCAACACCTTGCCTGCTGGCGCCAAAATGATCAATGAGCAAACACTGATTTTGGGTTCTGGAGACTCATGGGTTGGCAAAATCACCTTGGATGTGGGCAAAGATGCAGCCATTGCTTACCGGTTTTTCCTAGATCAGTACCCCAAGCAAGGATGGAGTTTGCTGAGCACCGTGCGGGGACAAAGCAGCATGTTGGTCTTCACCAAAGAGAACCGCAACGCCACGGTTTTGATCACCGAAGGCAATGTGGTCACCTCTGGCAGAGCCGTCTTGACCGTGACACCCAGGGTCACAGCTTCCAAGCCCTGATGGTGGCTTGGTTCTGGGCTTGACTGGAGTGATTCACTGAAATGTAGGAGAGCATTTGTGCGCCCAGACATTGAAGAGGTCTTGCCCATTGGCGCCTCTTTATTCATGGCAGCATCATGAAGCATGAGCACAATCCCTTGAACCCCATTGATTCAGAGGAAGAGAACTTCAAACTTGGCCTGTCTTTGGCCAATGACGGTCTTTGGAAGCAAGCTGAGGATGTATTCCAATCCTTGTTGTCAAAAACGTCTCATCAGACCAAATACCACGTGATGTTGAGCGTCGTGTGCGTGAACACCCAACGCTTTGAAGAGGCCTTGCAGCACCTCAATCAGGCCCTGCGTCTCGAGCCTCAAGCGCCCATGCTTTATTTGCAAAAGGGACAATTGCTCAAAGAGATGGCGCAATTTGAATCGGCCATGGACTGCCTTCAAGAGGCTTTCAAGCTCGATAAGAACAACGCGCAATGCGCTCACACCTTGGGCGAAGTCACCCAACATTTGGGCCTTTGGCAAGACTCACTAGAGTACTACGATGCGGCGTTGCTGATCAACCCGCAAGATCCTCATTCCTTGAATAACCGCGGCAATGTGCTCATGAAATTGATGCGCGTGCATGACGCCATCGAAAGCTATCGACGTGCACTGGCCATCAATCCAGAATTTGCTGTGGCGCATTTGAATTTGGGCAACGCATTGACTCAGCAACTCGATTTAGCGGGTGCCATTGAATCTTTCAACCTTGCCATTGTGCTCAATCCACAAGACAGTGTGGCGCATTACCACAAAGGTCTCGTGCTTCACGAGCAAAAGGAGCTCGCCCTTGCTCAGAGAAGCCTAACTGCAGCCATCGCCTTGGACGACCAAGTGAGCGCCTACTTTTTTTCCAAAGGTTTGGTCAACTTGGATTTGGAATTTTGGCTTGAAGCCGTGATGGACTTCGACCGCGCCCTGGCATTGGCACCCGATCAAATCAATGCACTTTACAACAAAGGCTTGGCGTTGCAAAAACTGGGTGATTTGAACGCAGCACTGAAAGCCCATCAAGAGGTGGTGGAGCGCCAAGAGGATTACGCTGAAGGCTATTACAGCTTAGGAATCATTCACCATGAACTCAATCACAAGGCCTTGGCCCTTGAGCACTACAACCGAGCCATTGCACTCAAACCCGATTACCTTGAGGCTTATACCAACCAAGGTATTGTCTTGAAAGAGTTGAACGATTTGGATGGCGCCATCCAGAGCTATGAAAAAGCCATCGCCTTGAACCCTCTCCTGGCCGAACCCTACAACAATCTGGGAAATGCACTTCAGCAAAAAAACCAAATCCAAAGGGCGCTTTGGTGCTATGAAAAAGCCCTTGAGTTGCAAGCCGATAATCGTTTCGCGCTGACCAATTTGGGCAATTTGCACACCGATCTGCTGCGCTTTGATGAAGCCCTTCTTTGCTATGACCAAGCCTTGGCCTTGGCTCCACATGACACCGATGCACATTGGAACAAAGCACTTTTGCTGTTGCTCCAAGGCCAATTGAAAGATGGTTGGGCCTTGTACGAGTGGCGCTGGAAGTTGAGTAACTTTGACAGCATCAAGAAACACTGCGTACAACCAATGTGGGACGGGGAGACCTCCTTGCAAGATCGTACCATCCTCATTTACCATGAACAAGGCTTTGGCGACACCATTCAGTTTTGTCGCTTCGTCCCCCAACTCAAAGCGCTCGGTGCAAGAGTGGTGTTTGAAATTCCCCAGGCCTTGATGGGGATTTTGAGCTCATTGCCAGGCGTTGATGAGTGGGTGGCATCGGGCAACAAACTCCCCGCGTTTGACACCCATTTGCCTCTGCTCTCTTTGCCTGCAAGACTGCACATCGAGCACATGGATGATTTGATACCCAAGCCCTACTTGCAAGCTCCTTCAGGCCTCGTCCACGGGTTCAGTTCTAAGTTGGGTCATCAACACCGCCTTCGTGTCGGCTTGGTGTGGAGGGGCAATCCCCAACACCAGTACGATTACAGGAGAAGTTGTCGCTTGGAAGATTGGTTGCCCTTTCTACCTGCTGGAGTGGACTATCACAGCTTACAAAAAGATCCATCACTTGAGGAGCTTGGTTGGATGCACAAGCACGGCGACATTTGCAACTGGAGTGAGTCCTTGTTGGACTTTTCCCAGACTGCGGGATTGATCAAGAACTTGGATTTGGTCCTGAGCGTCGACACCAGCGTGGCGCATTTGAGCGCCGCCTTGGGCCAAGACACCTGGCTCTTGATCCCCAAAAGTTCCGATTGGCGCTGGTTCCATGGCAGACATGACAGTCCGTGGTACGCGAGCCTGCGCCTCTTCAGACCCCTAGGAGAAACCACCGAGACCGATTCGTCCACGTCCCCTTGGCTAAATGTTTTTGAGCAAATCAAGTCGGCACTCAATGAGCGCCTACAGACCGCCAAACCCGTGCATTGAGCGTCTATCCCTATAATGAATACAAACAGCGTTGGTCTTCATTCAGAGTCTGTTTGCTCTTTTTTTCACCCTCTTCTATCCTCCCTCAATCCAAACGATGCGCATTGACAAATGGCTTTGGGCCGCACGGTTTTTTAAAACAAGAAGCTTGGCCAGCGATGAATTGTTGAAAGGTCGAGTCCACGTGAATGAGGTCTCGGCCAAACCCTCCAAAGAGATCAAGCCTGGTGACGTGGTCCAGATGCGCCAAGGCCATCAGACAAAAACCGTGATCGTTTTGGGCTTGAGCAATATGAGGGGCCCCGCCTCCACGGCCCAAGGCTTGTACCAAGAAACTCCTGAGAGCATTGAACTGCGGGCCAAGAATGCCCGTGATTACGCCATGACCAAGGATCCCGCCTCGAGCATTCAACAAGGCCGCCCCACCAAACGCCAACGCCGGGACTTGGATGTGGTCCAACACGATTGGGATGAGCGCTGGAGCGCATCCATCGATTCACGCTGAAGTGAACTCAGCATCAACTGGTCAATGTCTGTGTCTGCTGACCTCGTGGTCACTGTGTCAAACGCCAGGGGAAGTACCCTTTCCTCCTGGGTTTGATGCACAGGAATAAATATTTCACGATACAAAAAATCCTCTCCCGCTTTGACTTTGACACCAACAATTCGCTTACGACAACAATAAGTTGTTTAAGAACAACGATATAGTTGGCCTTATTCAACTAAAACGTTACGATCCCATTCCCGGGCATCGATATTTGACTTCTCAATTTCGGTGGGTCCGGGTTGAAATTGTGCGCAATGGTGCATGATTTGAAACAATTCCTGGAGTCTATAAAGCCATGGCATTCAAAATCTTGGTGACCAGTCAAAAAGGCGGTGTGGGTAAAAGCACTGTCGCTGCCAATTTATCGGCATTCCTCTCATGTCAACTTGGCATGCGCACGACCTTGATCGATTGGGACCCACACGGATCTTCGAGCAATTGGCTCAGGCGAGCGCCCAATGTCGGGGTCTTGGTTCAGCACCTGACCTTGCCCATTGAAATGGGGGGCAATCGCCCTGTGTTTGAAGCTCGCATGCATTTGCGTCGCGCTGTCCAAGGTCACGACATCGTCGTGGCCGACTTGACTTGGACCGATGCACTCGCTGGAGAATTGATGTTTGAGTTTGACATGGTCTTGGTCCCCACCTCCGTGTCTGAAATTGAATTGGCCGCCACCTCTGGGTTTTTAAGCCGTCATCGTTGGGTATTTGATTCGGCCATTACCAAGTCACCCGCCTTGTTGGTTTGCCCAACTCGGGTGTTGTCAGAGCAACTCAACTCCAATATTTTCACCCGCCAACGCTTTCCTGTGAGCTTCATGCTCGCTCCTCCCATCTTGGAGAGCCAGTCAGCTCGTGACATGTATGAGCAAGGCTACTTGATGGATTTACCTGACGCTTGTGGCGAATCCTTTTTGTCATTTGCCCAGGCCGTGGTCGCTGCCAAGGACATTCGCATCTCCTCTCAAGCTCAAGACCAGGTGCAAAACTCCATCAAGTCTCGTGTGGTCTCCAAAACCGCATTGGGCAATGAGCGCCAAGTCGACAAAATGGTCTCCGCCCCTGCTCGAACAACGCCCAATGTGCTGGCCACCACACCACCTTCAGCAGCCTACTCCATCTTGAGTCGACACCGCCAGCGCAAAGCACAAGAAAGCCTCACTGAGGCCAAATCGGTCGTGTCATTGGCCATCCCTGACTTTTTAAAACGCTTTACCCGTCAAAACACCGTCAAAATGTAAAGGGCTGCCTGAAAACTTCTCCATCCCTTGCTCACAATTCGCATCGCCCCTTGGGTGATGCATGCTGAAGAAACAAAGCTCGCCATGAACCAAGATCAATTTCTAGCCTTCAAAGGCCTCAAGCAGTACACGCCGGAAGTGGGCTGGGAATCCTTGGACGCTGAAGGTTTGCAAACGGCCGATACCATCGCCCCGAGCAGGCCTTCTTCACTGGGTGTTCAAACGAGTGGACCCAATGCACACCAGGACTTCCATGCATCGAGCAGGATGCCCCAGAATGCGCATCAGTCGCCATACCCATCTCCACCTCAAGCGCAAAGAACGCCCACCCAGCAAGGTAGCAACTTTGTCCATCCACAACGCACCAGCGCCCCGAGTTCACACGATGACCCTTTGATCACGGAGTTGTTTGACCAACTCAGACAACCAGTGGAGGACCAACTCTCCAAGAGCTGGAAGACCATTGCGACCAATGTCAATATGTTGAGCCAACGCATGGAGCAACAACGCCAACTGCGCGCCCAACTCAAAATTCTCGAAGAAGAGAGTCAGTCCTTGAGGGTACAGATTTTGTCCCACTTGGACGAGGTTCAGCACACCGCGGACAGGCAACTCTCGGTTGCCAGACTCCGAGTTGAAGTGTCATCATTGGCAAGACACAAATTGGCCGATAAGCTCAAAAAAGTTTGACCTCGCCTTGCCTGAGGTGATGGCCTCCAGGCTTGGATCCTCCTCACTTTTGCAAGGGGCAGTCCCGCCAACGGGCCTGAATTCAACCTGTCGGCGTGTATCAAACCAGCGCCACCGGCCTCAAGCCACCCAGGCGTTTCAAGCCCTACACTGGACACAGGAGTGGTTTACACTCGATCCAACGGCCCATTGAGGTCGCCCCTTGTACACATCCCAACTGTTCGGCGAACAACCAACTGAGCGAGCCCACACCATGATCCTTGAGCGAATCCATAGCCTCTATCCTGTGCGCTACACCGTGTTTTTTCTAGTCCTCGCAGGACTGTGTTTGAGCTTGATGCAATTCATCGTTTTTTCCCAAAGCGGTGTTCAAGCACTTCTCTTCTTGCTATTGACTGCCATTGGGGTGCATGACCTCACGCAAAAGCAACATTCAATTTTAAGAAACTATCCCATCATTGGGCACTTGCGGTTTTTGTTGGAATTCATCCGCCCTGAGATTCGGCAGTATTTTGTCGAAGCCGACACCGATGCAGCCCCCTTCTCACGAAGTCAGCGCTCCTTGGTCTACGCCCGAGCCAAGGGACAAGCTGACAAAAAGCCCTTTGGCTCGCAACTCGATGTCCATGCTTTGGGCTACGAATGGATCACCCACTCCATGGCCCCGACTCATATTCCAAGCCACGACTTCAGGGTCAGAGTCGGTGGCAAAGATTGCGCCAAGCCTTATGACATGAGTT
>Ga0114964_10001180_pt1 | contig 19286 bp, 18 predicted proteins | sample C_131016_MF_Meta_FD_92638 | JGI IMG/M metagenome (GOLD analysis project Ga0114964, IMG submission 92638) | Freshwater microbial communities from Lake Croche, Canada to study carbon cycling - C_131016_MF_MetaG | ecosystem: Environmental > Aquatic > Freshwater > Lake | place: Lake Croche, Canada... | reverse complement strand
TCTTCCCTCCATGGCGTTTTCATCATCGCGTGATGAAAAGCCGCCATTCCTGATGAGGATGGCGGCTTTCATGAGAGAGAGACTAGTTGATTTCCGTCACGAAGCTAGAGCGCGGGCGGCGAACCTTTTTCATCGGAGCCAACCAATCATTAGCCGCGTCGCGATAGCCGAGTGGCAGGATCGTGACGCTGCGAAGTCCCTTGGCACGCAGGCCCAAAAGCTCGTCCAATGCAACGGGATCAAACCCTTCCATGGGTGTTGAATCGACTTCTTCAGCCGCCGCCGCGATCATCGCAAAACCCAACGCAATATAGGTCTGCTTGGCGGTATGTTCGAAATTAACGGCGGGCCCGCGCGGCGGGTAGTTGGTCAGCATATTTTTACGATAGGCCTCCGTCCGCTCATTGGTGCCAACGCCACGCTCGCCAATGGTAAAGTCAAAGGAGCCATTGATGCGTTCAGCCGTGTAATCATCCCACGCTGCAAACACGATCAGATGCGAGCAATCGACGACTTGTGACTGACCCCATGCCAAATCTTTTATTTTTTCGCGAATTTCTTTGTTGGTGATGACCAGCAGTTCATAAGGTTGAAGGCCGCTCGAGGTTGGCGTTAAACGAATGGCTTCGAGGATCCGGTCAAGCTTATCCTGCGGCACCGCCTTGGAGGGATCCATCTTCTTCGCGGCGTAGCGCCAATTCAATTGTTCAATAAGGGTCACGATACTTTATCCTTTTCATTTGCGCGGGCCGCGCTGAGGTTAGGTAACGCGGTATTGTGAAATGACAAGACAGGCGACAACAAATATTGAGCCTTAGGGTGGCTTGATGACGGTTTATTGGCTAAGCTTCCTCCAGAAAAGCAGCTGAAAAGGGGAATTTGTATGAACGTCACCATTCGGCAGGCTACCGAGGCTGATCTTTCAGGCATCCTCGACATCGTTAATGATGCGATTTTAAACAGCACGGCGATCTGGTCACATTACGCCTATACGCTGGAAAGCCGGCGTATTTGGTTGAAAGACCGGCAGCAGAACAATTATCCGGTGTTTGTCGCCGTTCTCGGCGGCGAGATTGCAGGCTTTTCAAGCTTTGGCGATTTTAGGCCGCATGATGGCTATCTCCATTCCGTGGAGCATTCGATTTATGTGCACCGCCATCACCACGGCAAAGGGATCGGTAAGCAACTGATGCCGCCTTTGATCGAGGCCGCAAAAGCACTCGGCAAACATATTATGATTGGTGGAATAGAGGCGGACAACACAGGCTCCATCCGCTTTCACCAAAGCTTCGGCTTTGTCGAAACCGGGCGGCTCAAAGAAGTCGGTTTCAAATTCGACCGTTGGCTCGACCTGATTTTCATGCAGAAAATGTTGGACGATCCGCAACAGATCAACATCGATTGAAGCAAGAGGCCTAACCGATGCCACTGCACCCGGAAGTTACCGCCCTGATTTCGCGCCTAACCGCTTGGCAACAGGAAAACGGCGTACCGCCGCGCACGGGGCAGAATTTCCCCGAACAACGCCACTGGGGCCGGGTGCAATTTCCGCTCAAAAACACAATCGAGGAACGTGCGGGTGTGGATGTCGAAAAATCCACGATTGCAACACGTGGTGGCAATAGACCTATTCGCGTCTATCGCCCCGAAGCTGGCGCTGCGCTGCCAACGGTCGTCTTCGTCCATGGGGGAGGCTACGCCGTTGGCGGGCTTGACGATGTTCACCACGAAGCGCTTCGATTAGCGAAAGAACTACCCGCTAACGTCGTCTCCATCTCCTATCGGTTAGCACCCGAACATCCTTGGCCGGCTGGAATTGATGATGGCGAAGATATTATCGAAGCAATCGCGGCGGGTGCGATCACCGGCCTTGCGACCCAAGCCATTGCCTTCGGCGGCGTCAGCGCTGGAGCGGGACTTGCCGTTGCCGTCACGAAGCGTCTTATGGCCAAGGGTAACTCACCGATTGGGATCCTCTTCCTCATGAGTCCTTGGCTCGATATGACGCAAACCCTGCCCTCGACCCAGCTTTACGCCACAGGCCATATTCTGGAGCGTTCCTCACTCGATTTGTTCATTGCGGCCTATCGAGGCAAAGACACGCCTATGGAACACCCGGAATTATCCCCCGCTCGGCATAAGGTGCCGGAAAACTGGCCGGCAACGGTTATTTTAAGCGCGGAATGTGATCCTTTGGCCGACGATGCAGCCGTGTTTTCGCGGCGGCTTGCGGAATCCGATATTCCGCATGTATGGCGTGTCGCGCGGGGTATGCCCCATGCCTTCCATGCATGGGTGGGGCAAATTCCTTCCGCCACCGTCGAAACCGAATGGATGGATGGCCGGATCCGCGATTGGTTCACCAAAGGCCATTTCTGAAAGTCCTGTCTATGACGCGTAAGACACCCGAGACGTTGCGCAGCCACCGCTGGTTCGGGGCTAACGATCTACGCTCGTTCGGCCACCGCTCGCGTGCGTTGCAGATGGGGCATCGCTATGAAGATTTCATGGGTAAGCCCGTGATTGCTGTCATCAATACCTGGAGCGAAGCTAACCCCTGCCATATCCATCTGCGCACCAGGGCGGAAGAGGTGAAGCGCGGTATTTGGCAAGCCGGTGGCTTTCCGATGGAATTGCCCGCGCTGTCGCTGTCCGAGAATTTCGTTAAACCAACCACGATGCTCTACCGCAATTTTCTCGCGATGGAGACGGAAGAACTGCTCCGGTCCCATCCTGTCGACGGTGCCGTTTTGCTAGGCGGGTGCGACAAGACTGTCCCCGGCTTGATCATGGGCGCAACCAGCATGAATCTGCCCGCGATCTTCATGCCGGCTGGCCCAATGCTCCGGGGCAATTGGGGCGGTAAACAGCTGGGCTCCGGTTCCGATGTATGGAAATATTGGGCCGAGAAAGAAGCGGGGCGCATCACCGAGGCTGACTGGCGTGAAATGGAGCAAGGCATCGCCCGCTCGTTCGGCACCTGCATGACGATGGGAACCGCCTCGACCATGGCGGGCATTGCCGAGATTTTAGGGTTTACGTTGCCGGGCGCCGCTTCCATCCCTGCGGCCGATGCGGGCCATCCCAGAATGGCCGTTCAATGCGGCATCGAAATCGTCGACATGGTTTGGAAGGACGTAACGCCGAAAAGCTTTCTCAGCCGAGGGGCATTTGAAAACGCCATTCTCGCTTTGATGGCGATGGGCGGCTCGACCAACGGCATCATCCATCTCGTTGCCATGGCACGACGCGCAGGAATTGATTTACCTTTGGCAGAATTCGACCGGCTTTCGCATCAAGCGGGCGTGATTGCCAATATTAGGCCATCGGGTGAATTCTTGATGGAAGATTTCTTTTATGCAGGCGGCTTTCCTGCATTTTTCAGGCAGCTTCTACCATTGTTGAACAAAGACGAGAAGACCGTCACCGCTACCACGATTGGCGAGCGTTATTCGGACGCGAAAATCTGGAATGAGGAGGTTATCCGCCCTCTCGATAAGCCGATTGCGGCAGGCGGGAGCATCGCCGTGTTGACCGGTAACCTCGCCCCGCGCGGCGCGGTGATGAAGCCCGCCTCAGCCGAGGCGCATCTGACGAAACATACCGGCCCTGCCCTTGTCTTCGATGATTACGATGCGATGATGAAAGCGGTTAACGACGAAAGCTTGGATGTGACCGCCGACCATATCATGGTGTTCCGCAATGCCGGACCTGTCGGCGGGCCGGGCATGCCGGAATGGGGCATGTTACCGATCCCTAAAAAGCTCCTCAAACAGGGTGTCCGCGATATGGTGCGGCTTTCCGATGCCCGGATGAGCGGGACGAGCTATGGCGCGTGTATCTTGCATGTCGCCCCTGAAGCGGCGGTGGGTGGCCCCTTAGCTGCCGTGAGGAATGGAGATTTAATCACGGTGGATGTTGCGAAGCGTCTGCTGCATCTCGCCGTATCAGACGTAGAAATCGCCGAACGCCTCGCCGCTTGGACGTCTCCGAGAAAGCCATCCCCGCGCGGCTATGCCAGGTTACACGGCTCGCATGTGACGCAAGCCGATGAAGGTTGCGATTATGATTTTCTAGAAGGCACCGAGCCGTTACCGGAGCCGGAAATTCACTAGAAAAGGCCGAATAGCTTTAAGGCCAGCGAGCCGACGAGAAATACAAAGAAAATCGCTCCTAACCCTCGGCCGATGCGTTTGCCCCATTTCTCAATAGCGTCATCCGGCGATGCATCATCTGCCCGTAAATGCTCCGCCATGCGCGCAAGGGCAGATGTGCCAAGCGTGTCGCGATCCATAGCAAGGCGGGCGAGATCACGCTTGGCTTGTTCGATGGGGTCGTCGGGCTTTAGCCCCACGTCCTCACATCCACAAAATGTCCTTCGATCGCCGCTGCTGCAGCCATCACCGGGGACACCAGATGCGTGCGGCCCTTGAAGCCCTGACGGCCTTCGAAGTTGCGATTCGAGGTTGATGCACAACGCTCGCCTGGGGCGAGTTTATCTGCATTCATTGCCAAGCACATCGAGCAACCCGGCTCGCGCCAGTCAAAGCCTGCTGCCTTGAAGATTTTGTCGAGACCTTCTTCCTCGGCCTGCAATTTCACAAGGCCAGAACCGGGTACGATCATAGCGGAGACGGTGGAGACCACCTTCTTGCCTTCGACAGCTTTGGCGACGGCGCGCAAATCCTCGATGCGGCCATTGGTGCACGAACCAATGAACACGCGATCGAGCTTGATGTCGGTCATCTTCTCGCCGCCCTTTAGGCCCATATAATCGAGCGCGCGGGCGATTGCCGCCTTCTTCTGTTCGGTGTGGCCGCTATCGGCATGGGGCACAACGCCCGCTACCGATACAACGTCCTCAGGGCTGGTGCCCCACGTGACAATCGGCGGGAGATTGGCGGCATCGAGCCGGATTTCACGATCGAAATGTGCGCCCTCATCAGTAACAAGCGTTTCCCAATAAGCCTTCGCCATATCCCACGCCATGCCTTTCGGCGCCTTCGGGCGACCCATGAGATAGGCATAGGTTTTTTCGTCCGGTGCCACCAAGCCAGCGCGCGCGCCGCCTTCGATCGACATGTTGCAAATCGTCATGCGACCTTCCATCGACAAAGCGCGGATCGCTTCGCCGGTATATTCCATGACATGACCGGTGCCGCCTGCGGTGCCGATTTCGCCAATGATGGCCAAAATGATGTCCTTCGCCGTCACGCCGGCTGGCAATATGCCGTCCACCGTGATGCGCATGTTCTTGGCTTTGGACTGGATCAGTGTTTGTGTTGCCAGTACATGCTCGACTTCCGACGTGCCGATGCCATGCGCCAGTGCGCCAAATGCACCATGCGTTGAGGTATGGCTATCGCCACAGACAATCGTGGTGCCGGGAAGCGTAAAGCCTTGCTCCGGTCCGATAATGTGGACAACACCCTGGCGCTTATCGAGTTCGTTGAAATATTCAATGCCGAATTCGCGGGCATTCTCGGCCAACGCGGCAACCTGCGTAGCCGCTTCCGGATCGGAAATGCCCTGCGAACGGTCTGACGTCGGAACGTTATGGTCCACCACAGCCAGCGTCTTCTCGGGTGCACGGACCTTACGGCCTGTCATGCGCAAACCTTCAAACGCCTGTGGCGAGGTGACTTCATGCACCAAATGGCGGTCAATATAGAGCAGGCACGTGCCATCCGGCTGCGTATCGACGACGTGATCGTCCCAGATCTTATCATAAAGGGTACGAGGTGCTGAGGAATTTGCCATGATATTACTCGCCGTTAGAGGGTGTTTCCCCTTATTGCCAGAAAACGGCATCAGGGTTCAACGCATTTCGATTGGGTTTAAAACGACAAAGGCGCGCCCATATCTGGCCGCGCCTCGTCAAAAAGCCAGAAAACCTGAAAGGCTTAGGCCTTGTCTTCGATGCCGTGGCCGGTCTTGCGCTCGACGATACGGGCCGATTTACCGCGACGGTCGCGCAGATAATAGAGCTTGGCGCGACGCACCGTACCGCGACGGATTACCTTGATCGAGTCGATCATCGGCGAATAAACGGGGAATACGCGCTCGACGCCTTCGCCGTACGAAATCTTGCGAACCGTGAAGCTCTCATTGATGCCGCCGCCATTACGCGCAATGCAGACGCCTTCATAAGCCTGAACGCGCGAACGCTCGCCTTCAACGACCTTCACATTGACTTGGATGGTATCGCCAGCTTCAAAGTCCGGGATCGGACGAATGGCGGCAAGTTTATCGGCCTGCTCTTTTTCGAGCTGCTGAATGATATTCATATCTGTCTCCTGCCGGTTTGACCTCAGTAGCCCTAGGGCTCATCTGTCAGCGCTTCGGCTCGCTGTTGTGAGTTGAAGACCGGTGCATATAGAAAGTTGGGTCGAATGTCGACTCTCGAGGGATGAAAAAATAAACTGCTGCGGATATTTTAATCGTCATTGCAACAATGACCATCAGGTTATTTTTCACTCCCCCATCGCAATCAAGCTCGCATTCCCGCCTGCTGCTGCCGTGTTCACTGTCACCGTTTGCTCTGACGTAAACCGCCGCAGATAATCCGGCCCGCCAGCTTTTGGGCCTGTGCCGGACAGGCGTGATCCACCAAAAGGTTGCGTACCAACAACCGCACCGATCATGTTACGATTGATATAGCAATTGCCAGCGTTCAGCCGATCGACGATCTTTTCGACAACTGTGTCGATACGGGTGTGGACACCGAGCGTCAGACCGTAGCCCAGTGCGTCGATCGCGTCGAGAAGCGTGTCGAGTTGCCCGGATTTCCAGCGAACGACGTGGAGAATCGGTCCGAAAACCTCACGTTTAAGATCTTCTACTTTGCCAATTTCAAACAAATGCGGCGCAATATAGGTGCCCGTCTTTGGCGCAACGCCAGCAAAATGCCGCTTGGCGGAGGTTGTCATCGCCGCGATATGAGCTTCCAGTCCTTCTTTCGCCTCGGCATCAATCACTGGGCCAATATGCGTGGAAGGCTCGCGCGGGTCGGCGATTTTGAGTTCAGCTGCCGCACCCGCAATCATTTCGATCATTTTATCCGCGACATCGTCTTGCACACACAAAAGGCGCAAGGCCGAGCAGCGCTGACCCGCCGAACGGAAGGCCGACATCACGACATCGTCGGAGACCTGTTCGGAAAGCGCCGTCGCATCGACGATCATAGCGTTGATGCCACCGGTCTCCGCAATCAAGGGTACAATCGGGCCGTCTTTGGCGGCGAGCGAGCGGTTGATCCGCCAGGCGGTTTCGGTTGATCCGGTAAAGGCAACGCCGCCAACAGCAGGATGGGCCACCAATGCCGCCCCTGTTTCGCCCGCACCGGGAACAAAATGCAATGCTGTGCTGGGTATGCCGGCTTCATGCAAAAGCTTGATCGCTTCAAATGCAATCAGGGGTGTTTGCTCGGCTGGTTTGGCGATTACGGCATTACCGGCGGCAAGGGCTGCGGTGACTTGGCCCAAGAAAATCGCGAGCGGAAAATTCCACGGGCTAATACAAACAAACACGCCGCGTCCGCGCCGCACCAAACGGTTATCCTCGCCGGTTGGACCCGGAAGCACCTCGCCCGTACCGCAAATTGTGCGTGCTTCCGCCGCATAATAGCGGCAGAAATCGACCGCTTCACGAAGCTCCGAAAGTGCGTCATCCAATGTCTTGCCCGCTTCAACGCGCAAAAGATGCAGGAACAAACCACGGCGGGCTTCCAAAAGGTCGGCCGCTTTTTCGAGCGAGCCGGCGCGGGTGGCGGTTGGGGTCCTGTCCCATGCCCTAAAGCCCTTGCATGCTGCTTCCATGGCTTGGCCCGCGCCCATTGCATCGGCTTCAATGACGGTGCCTATTTTTGTTTGGCCATCAATGGGAGACAGCAGAATGCGCGGCGATCCGGCAAGTGCTTGACCATTAATCAAGGGAACGGCGTTTGGAGCCACAGCTTTCGTCGCCTCGATCTCGGCCAATAACCCGTCCAACGCGGCAGCATGGCCGAGTTCCACGCCGGCAGAATTGTTGCGACGGGGCGCATATAAATCGGCAGGCATTGGCAGTTTGGGATGGCGGGCTTTATCCGGCGCAGCGACAATCGCTTGCGGGCGGATAAGAAGCGATGCGACTGGCACATTCGGGTCAGCTGCAACAGAAACGAAGGACGAATTCGCGCCATTTTCCAAAAGACGGCGAACGAGATAAGCAAGTAGATCGCTATGCCCTCCCACTGGCGCATAGGTGCGGCAGGCAAGACCCGGACGCTCGGCAAGGAGATGCTGATAAAGTGCATCGCCCATGCCGTGCAGTCGCTGGAATTCGAAACCGGCGACGCTACCTGCGCGCTCCAGAATAGAAGCCACTGTCAGCGCGTTATGCGTGGCAAATTGCGGATAGAGCCTTGGGCGCGCTGCCAGCAAGCGTTCAGCACAAGCAATGTAGTTCAAATCCGTCATCGCCTTGCGGGTGAAAACCGGATAATCTGCCCAGCCACGCTCTTGGGCTCGTTTGACTTCCGTATCCCAATAGGCGCCCTTCACCAGACGAACCATCATGCGGCGGTTGTAGTGGGTTGCAAGGCCGTCGATCCAGTCGATCACTTCGATCGCGCGTTTCTGATAGGCTTGGATAGCGAGACCAAAGCCGTCCCACCCTTCAAGCGATGGATCGCCAACGATCGCGGCAATCACATCCAGCGAGAGTTCGAGCCGATCGGCTTCTTCTGCATCCACCGTGAAATTCAAGTCATACCGTTTGGCCTGCTGGGCCAGATCGAGCAGCACCGGAACAAGTTCCTTCATCACCCGCTCGCGCGAAACCCACTCGTAGCGCGGATGAAGCGCCGAGAGTTTTACCGAAATACCGGGGCGTGCAGGTAAAGACTCATTGCCTGCGGCCTCCCCAATCGCTGCGATAGCCGCGCTGTAGGAGGCGTAATAGCGATTGGCATCCTCTTGCGTGCGGGCGCCCTCACCCAACATATCGAAGGAATAGCGGAACAAACGCCCGGCACCGGAGCGGGCGCGGTCCAATGCTTCACCAATCGTCTGGCCGAGCACGAAATGACTACCCAAAACGCGCATCGCCTGCTTGGTGGCAGTGCGAACAGCAGGCAAACCAAGTCGCTTCACCAATTGGCCGATCATGCTGTGCGGCGTCTCGCCCGGTTGGATAACGCGGGCGGTTACACCCAGCGCCCAAGCCGACGCTGATACGAGCAACGCGCCCGATTGTGTCTCATGGTGCAAAAAATCGCCTTGGCTGAGCTTATCCTCGATCAGTTGATCGGAAGTTGCAGCATCCGGCACCCGCAACAGGGCCTCGGCCAGCACCATAAGGGCCAAGCCTTCAGGCGTGGAGAGCGAATATTCACGCAACAATTCCTCGACCCCGCCAAGGCCTGATGATTTGGACCGGATCGCCTCGATCATCGCTGAGGCACTTTCATCAATGCGTTGCTCCGCGTCAGAAGGAAGCGCCGCATTGGCCAACATGGCTGTGGCGATAATGGCGTCATCGGGAGCAAAGTCAGAACGAAAGGCTACAAATTCGGTCATAATGAAACGTTCCTGATCGCATGAGGTGATAATCCTTTGATACTCCAAAAATATAAGTGTTTTAATGACGTAATTTTTAAATTATATAGCGAAAATCACTAAATAATGGGGAATATTAGAGAATTATGCAGGAGCTTGACCGTACTGATCGTTCCATCCTCAAACTTCTGCAGGAAGATGGCCGGATCACAACCGTCGAACTGGCTGATAAAGTCGGATTATCGCCAACAGCGGCAAGCGAGCGCATCAAGCGATTGCAGCGTGACAATTACGTGCAAGGCTACCGCGCGATGCTTGACCCTAAAAAGCTCGGGCTTGGTCTTCTCGTTTTCATCGAAGTCACCTTGGATAAAACGACGCCAGACGTATTTGAGCGGTTTGCGGCGGCGGTCAAACGCTCCCCCGAAGTTATCGAATGCCACATGGTAGCGGGTGGATTTGATTACCTCGTCAAAACCCGAGTAGCCGATATGGCGGCCTATCGCACGCTTTTGGGTGACGTGTTATTGGCGCTGCCCGGCGTAAAGGAATCGCGGACTTATGCGGTAATGGAAGAAGTAAAGTCGGACGGCGCGTTGCCGGTCTAATCCATGAACGCTCTGCTGCACTGCACCTATCGCATTGCAATAGGCTCAAATCCGCGCTTAATGTGCGAAGGTTTTGAGGAGGGCTAGGCCGGTTGATGCTTCCCGATATTCGAGATGAAAAACAGCTACACGCGGCGTTCCGGTGGGACATACCGGAGCGCTATAATATCGGTGTTGCGGTTTGCGACGTTTGGGCTTTGCGCGAGCCAAATCGCTTGGCGCTCTTGAATGTTCAAGAATCGGGCTCCTTAGAACCCGTTACCTACGGCGATCTCCGCGCGCAATCAAACCGCTTGGCCAATCTCCTCGTGGCATCGGGTATAGAGCCTGGCGAGCGGGTGGGAATCCTGTTGCCGCAATCACAAGAGACAGCTGAGAGCCATATCGCGATTTATAAAATGGGCGGTATTGCGCTTCCCTTGGCGATCTTGTTCGGGATCGATGCTCTCCTTTACCGGTTGGAGGACGCGGGTGTTACGGCCCTCATCACCAATGCCTCAGGCTTGGCCAAACTTCGTGCTGCACCTAATGGCGTGCCGAACTTTAAACTTCTTCTGTCCGTTGATGGGCCTGAAGGCGCGGCGTTAGGCTATCGCGAGGCCCTTACGGCGCAACCGGCGACCTTTAAGCCGGTTGATACAACGCTCGATGATCCGGCCTTGATGATTTACACGTCGGGTACGACGGGTCAACCGAAAGGCGCGCTGCATGGCCACCGCGTGTTGCCTGGTCATCTACCCGGCTTTCAGTTGGTCCATGAATTTTTTCCGCAAAAAGACGATCTGTTATGGACACCGGCTGATTGGGCTTGGGCAGGCGGCTTACTCAATGGCCTGTTACCTTCGCTTGCGCTGGGTGTCCCCGTTGTCGCCCGTAAATTTGAAAAATTTGATCCTGATGAAGCTTGGCGACTGATCGCGGACTTAAAAATCCGAAACCTGTTCATTCCTCCTACAGCCTTACGCATGCTCCGCACGGTTTCAAACCCGCGGAGCAAATTTGATATTCAACTCCGCACCATCGCCTCGGCAGGAGAGGCGCTTGGGTCGGAAACACTGTTTTGGGCGCAACGCGATTTAGGTATCACGATCAACGAAGCCTATGGCCAGACCGAATGCAATCTCGTTATTGGCTCGTCGGGATTACTCGGCGTTACAAAGGCAGGGTTCATCGGAAAGGCCGTGCCCGGGCACGAAGTCGCGATCATCCGTGAGGACGGCACCCGCTGCCTTGCAGGAGAGGTCGGTCAAATCGCCATCCAACGCCCCGACCCCGTGATGTTTTTAGGCTATTGGCGGCGCGAAAAGGCGACGGATGATAAATTCATCGGCAATTGGATGACAACGGGCGATCAAGGCATCCAAGATGACGAGGGTTATATCCGCTTTATCGGGCGCGATGACGATGTGATAACCTCGTCGAGCTATCGTATTGGTCCGGTTGAGATTGAGGATTGTCTCATCCGCCACCCTGCCGTCGCCCTTGCAGCTGCAATCGGTAAACCCGATCCGCTGCGCACGGAAATTGTCAAAGCGTTTGTGGTTCTGCGATCGGGCTTTGTGCCTTCTGTAATTTTAGAAAGCGACATTCGTGATTTCGTCAAAACGCGTCTTTCCGCACACGAATATCCCCGGGAAATTGAGTTTGTGACAAGCCTTCCGATGACGACGACCGGCAAGATCATTCGAAGAGAGCTTCGCGAGCGCGGATGATCGATCTTTCGATTACGTGCACCATCGGAAACGGGTTTTCTAATTAAGCGATGTGAGGGTATGAGAGGGCGATGCTCTTTTTTCCTGAGGTCCTTCATGCCGCCGCTTGATTTTATTCCCTCGCTCCAGACGATTGCTCTGTTCTCGGTGGCATCGTTCCTGCTGTCTATCACGCCGGGGCCAGATATGGCGTTGTTTCTGGCGCGGACGGTTTCAGGCGGTCGCAGCATGGGCTTTGCGGCGATGTTTGGCGCCTCCGCTGGACTTATCGTGCACGCAACCTTGGCCGGATTAGGACTCTCCGCTCTTTTGGCGGCATCACCGACGGCCTTTTTCATCCTGAAAATTATCGGCGGGCTTTATTTGGGCTGGCTGGCTTATGGTGCCATTCGACACGGCTCAGGCTTTTCGGTCGACAACACCAGCGCGCCGAAACAAAGTTTGCGGGCTACCTTTCTCACAGGCCTCGGCATTAATTTGACCAACCCGAAAGTCATCGTTTTTTTCGTGACCTTTTTGCCGCAATTCGTTGATGCGTCCGATCCCGCAGCCGCGGGGAAAATGCTCTTTCTCGGCCTGTTTTTTCTGATCATCGGTATCCCTACCAATGGATTGATCATTTTGGTGGCCGAACGCTTCACCCGCTTCATGCAGACATCGCCGAGGGCCATGAGGATCTTTGATTATGGCTTTGCAGGCATTGTATCGGCGTTTGCGGTGAAACTGTTTCTAACGCAAGGACGTTAACGGAAACGGTCGAGAACCGAAAACAAATCCGCCAAAACGTCATCAGGTGCTTCGAGGCCAACGGAGAAGCGGAAGACGCCCTCCCCCGCAAACCGCCTATAATCGGCGAGAGCGTCACCTGCGAGCTTAAAGGTCGATTGCATCAACTCATCCGTGCGCATAAGCACGAGATTACTCCGTTGATGGCCGAGCGAGACAGCATAATGCACCAGTTTCGTGCCTCCTTCGCCAGCAATCGCGCGGGCAACAGCATTCGGATCAGCCTTGGTTTGAAAGGTCATCATGCCGGAAAAATTTTTCATTTGAAGCCGCGCCAAATCCGCCTGCGGGTGGGAGGCAAGGCCGGGATAGATCACCCGTAACACAGCAGGGTGGGCCTCAAGCCCCTCGGCGATTTTCTGAGCGTTCCGCTCAATCGCCTCCATCCGAGGATAAAGCGTATCGACGCCGCGCAAAATCAGCCAAGCGCTTTGCGCACTGAGCGACGCGCCCAACCGCACGGCAACGCGCGCACGGATCGGTTCAATCAGGCTCTTTTTACCAAGCAACATTCCGCCCAATGCATCGCCATGGCCGTTAATGAACTTGGTCAAGGAATGGATGACGATATCCGCCCCAAGCTCAATGGGCCGTGTCGCGACCGGCGTCGCAACCGTTGAATCGACTGACAACAAGCACCCCGTGTCGCGCGCAATGTCCGCTAGCGCCGCGATATCGGTCAACCGCATCAGCGGGTTGCAAGGTGTCTCGGCGTGTATCAGTTTTGTTGTCGGTTGGATGGCAGCGTGGACGGCCCTAAGATCGGATAGATTCACCGCCGTCGACGTAATGCCGAGATCAGAAAGAATGTCGCTCGCAAGCTCCCGCACGCCCGGATAGCAAACATCGCTGACAATCACATGATCACCCGCCTTAAGAACGCCAAAAAACAGGGCAGCAGCCGCCGCCATTCCGCTGGCGGTCGCAATGCCGTCTTCAGCTCCCTCAAGCGCAGCAATCCGTTGTTCAAGCTGACGGACGGTGGGATTAGTCCACCGCGAATAAAAGAACGGCAACGCCGTCATATCCGGGTTGAGATTGGCGGAAAACGCCACGCCATCGGGTTGGAAAGCAAAATTTGATGCGGTGACGACATTCGGAGCAATCGCTCCCGTTACCGGGTCCGGCTCAAGACCCGCGTGAACGCTTAGCGTGCGTGGATCATGGTTGGAAAAGCTACGCATGAACGATTACCCCCTCAAACAACAAGGAGCGAAATTTCGCCAAGACCATCAATCGCCGCCCGCATTGTCTCGCCGCGTTCGACCTTACCCACGCCTTCAGGCGTACCGGTAAAGATAATATCGCCCGCTTTGAGTTCGAAATAGCGCGATAAGATCGCAATCTGCTCGGGCACTGACCAGATCATATCGGAGAGATCAGAGGATTGCCGCGGCTCTCCGTTTATCGATACGCTGATGGATCCTTTTGCCGGATGACCAACGGAAGAAACCGGATGCAAGGGACCAACCGGGGCCGAATGATCGGCGCTTTTGCCGACTTCCCACGGACGCTTCAGCGTTTTAGCCTCATCTTGCAGGTCACGCCGTGTCATATCGAGACCCACGGCATAACCAAAGACATGCGATAATGCGTCTTTTTCAGGTATGTCGCGACCACCGGATTTAAGCGCTACCACCATCTCCACTTCGTGATGGTAATTGCTGGTCATCGTTGGATAGGGGTGTCGAACGCTCGTGTCGTCGGGGCACACTTGCACGGCATCCGAGGCTTTTTGAAAGAAAAACGGAGCTTCACGGCTCGGATCCCCCCCCATCTCGCGGGCATGAGCGGCATAATTGCGGCCGATACAATAAATGCGGCGAATGGGGAAAACCTGATCGGTGCCCATAATCGGAAGGGTAGCACGTGGCTCAATCTCAATTGCAAACGAAACCGTCATACCGCTCAACTCCAATTCGCTTCTCAACACCACCCACGATGCGCTATGGCTCTTCAAGAGACTGACCCAGCGCTGGCCTCATGGCAAGGGCACCCCATCGTTTAAGGACGTTATATTGTGACACCCAACGAACCAAAGGCCCGGCGCAAACTTTCTCCTCTTGTCCGTTTTACCTTCGATATGGGACCTTTGGTGGTCTTTTTTATTGGCTATAGCTTCGGTGATTTCTTTATCGCGACCGCCGCCTTCATGGTGTCACTGTTTGGAGCGCTCATCGCTTCGTTTCTACTCACCCGCCATTTACCGATGATGTCGATTGTTTCGGGCATTATCGTTGCGGTATTTGGCGGATTGACGTTGTTTTTGCACGATGAAACGTTTTTTCGGATGAAACCGACGATCATTTACGGGCTGTTCGGAAGCTTGTTGCTCGGCGGTCTGCTGTTTGGAAAACCTTTGCTTTCTCATGTTCTGGGCGAGGCGATTGATCTGACGGACGAAGGGTGGAGGCTTCTGAGCCTGCGCTGGAGCCTTTTTTTCTTTGCACTCGCGGTATTAAATGAACTCGTCCGTTTATGGTTTCCGGAATACTGGGTGCCGTTCAAGGTGTTTGGCGCAACGGCCCTAACGATCGGATTTGCGATGTCACAAACCCCTTTGATGCTGAAATATGAGCGGAAAAAAGATGAGGCCGAGCAGGCCTAAAGCCAAGTCGCTCAGTTGCCCTTAGCCGCTTTTTCAATAGCCGCGTTGATCGGCCCGCGGATCGCGTCCTCGGTCAAAGGACCCACATGTTTATAGACAATATACCCGTCCCGATCGACCACGAAACTTTCGGGCACGCCATACACGCCCCAGTCAATCGCCGCCCGCCCAATGACGTCCATCCCGATAGCAGAGTAGGGATTGCCCAGCGCACCCAAAAATCGACGGGCATTGTCGGGCTCGTCTTTATAATCGATGCCCGTAAGACGAACGCGGGTATCGGCAGCCAATTTAAGGAGTAAAGGGTGCTCGTCCCGGCACGGTGCGCACCACGAAGCAAATATATTGACGAGTGTGACTTGCCCCTTCAGATCGCCCGTCGACAGACCGGGTAAGGATAACCCGCCCGCAGTGCCACCCGATAAAGCCGGCAAGGAAAAATCAGGCGCAGCGCGTCCGATCATGGTTGAGGGCAGCGTAACCGATGGGCCCCGCCAAAGGCTGTAGAGAAACAATAATGAAAGCAGGCAGAATATCGCGCAGGGTAATACAAATAGGCTCAGTCCACCCGCTTTTGCGCTACTCATTCCAGATCTCCGTCAGATCGACGTTTGGCCCCTGCGGCTTCCAGCCCCGCAAGTGCTTTGTTTTGTAGCCGATAATCGGCAACAATCCAGGAGAGTAGACCGCCAAAAACGCAGATGCTTAAGGCATAAGCCGCTAAGATAAAGCCCCAGTGCTGATCGTCAATCATCTTGAAAAGTCTCTTGATTCGGTGCTCGCAGCGATCAGTCCAAGTGTCCTGACACGGCGCCTCAAAATCTCGTTGCGCATAGCCGCCATATGCAGCGCCAGCATGACCGACGTAAGGCCTATCGCGACCGTTAAAAGAGGCCATAGCATAGAACCATCGATCGTCGGCCCGCCCATGCGAAACACACTTGCGGGTTGATGCAACGTGTTCCACCAATCGACTGAAAATTTGACGATAGGCAAATTAATAGCGCCCACCAGCGTCATAACGGCTGCGGCGCGGCCGGCCCGGGCCGGATCCTCATAGGCATTCCAGAGTGCTAAAATACCGCAATAAATCAGGAACAAGATCAACACGGAGGTCAAGCGCGCGTCCCAGACCCACCAGGTGCCCCACATCGGCCTGCCCCATAGCGATCCGGTAACAAGACATAAAAAGGTAAAAGCAGCACCAATCGGCGCCATCGCCTTTGCGGAAACATCGGCCAACGGATGCCGCCAGACAAGTGTTCCGATCGACGACAACGCCATAATGCCGTAGCACGCCGTCGACAACCAAGCGGCAGGCACATGAATATACATGATGCGAACCGTTTCGCCTTGCTGATAATCCGCCGGGGCAACCGCAAAGGCACCATAAAAACCGATCGCAGCCACCAATGCACCCAAGATGCCCGCCCACGGTATAGCCAACCGAGCGAAGGCAAGAAAACGACGGGGATTGGCAAAAGCGAGGTTCATTCCACCTTAATGCCTGAAGTGACGGGTATCGGTAAAGACCATTGCAAGTCCGTGGGCATCCGCCGCAGCAATCACTTCATCGTCCCGCATCGATCCGCCGGGCTGTATCACCGCTGTTGCGCCGGCTGCAGCAGCCGCGAGCAAGCCGTCGGCAAACGGAAAAAACGCATCGGAGGCGACAACGGAACCTTTCGTTAGGCTTTCAGGCTCGTGGGCCAATTTGGCCGCGTCCGTTGCTTTCCAAGCCGCAATTCGCGCCGAATCGATCCGGCTCATCTGACCCGCGCCAATGCCAACGGTTGCGCCGTCTTTGGCGTAGACAATCGCATTCGATTTCACATGTTTCGCGATGCTGAAAGCAAAGCGCATGTCAGCAAGTTCCGTAATCGTTGGCGCCCGCTTGGTCACAACCCGCAGCGTCATATCATCAACAACCGCATTGTCGCGCGATTGGGCTAAGAATCCCCCAGCGACCGATCTCACCAACAAGCCGGCGCGGCGTGGATCGGGCATTCCGCCGGTCAATAAGAGGCGAAGATTTTTCTTGGCCGCTACAATGGCAATTGCCTCGTCATCCGCGTCCGGTGCCACTATGACTTCCGTAAAGATGTCGACAATGGCCCGCGCGGCTTCTGCATCGAGACGGCGGTTAACGGCAACAATCCCCCCAAAAGCCGAAACGGGATCACACCGCAGCGCATTGCGATAGGCTTCCGCGAGCGTTGATCCGATAGCAGCCCCCGCCGGGTTCGCATGCTTAACAATCACAGCGGCAGCGATCGACGAATCAAATTCGGCGACACATTCGAAAGCAGCATCGGTATCGTTGATGTTGTTGAAGGAAAGTTGTTTACCTTGCACCTGTCGGGCAGTTGCCACGCCGGGGCGTGTTTCTGATGTGCGATAAAAGGCAGCCGATTGGTGGGGATTTTCTCCGTAGCGCAAAACCTCAATGCGTTGCCCGCCCAAGGTCCGCCAATCCGGCGTTGCCTCACCTTCGAGTGCAGCAAACCAATTCGCAATGGCTGAATCATAAGAAGCCGTGCGCGAAAACGCTTTGGCAGCCAAGAACCGTCGTGCCTTCAGGGTCGTTGATCCATCATTCGTCTGCAACTCATCCATAATCAGGCCGTAATCGCCCGGATCGACCACAACTGCCACATCGGCGTGGTTTTTGGCCGCCCCCCGGATCATGGCCGGACCACCTACGTCGATATTTTCTAGGCAGATTGAAAAATCATCGGTTTTCACAACCGTCTCTTCGAAGGGATACAAATTGACCACGAGCAAATCAATGGGCCCGATACCGTGCGCCAACATGGCAGCCTCATGCTCGGGATTACCCCGAATGGCTAGTAGTCCGCCGTGAACTTTTGGATGCAAGGTTTTCACCCGTCCATCCATCATTTCAGGAAATCCAGTAAGATCTGAGACATCGCGTACCGGAAGCCCTGCGGCAGAGAGCGCCTTGGCGGTTCCACCGGTCGAGATGAGTTCAACGCCGTAGGAATGGAGTGCTTTGGCAAACGCCAAGAGCCCCGTCTTATCAGAAACGGATAGAAGAGCGCGCGTCACACGGCGCAGATTGCTGGGCATCACCTTCAACCTTGTTAAACACAATTTTCGATAAAAAGAGATATCACGGCTGGCCTTTACCGATAAAATAGGCCTTTAGACTATGTATATTGACCGTTCAGGTGGGGAATTCCATGGCATCACCCCGCATCATCGACCATCTCACGACCGCTTTTTGCTGAAATTCTGACTCAATCACAAGCTGCGTGGTTCGGCGCATCCCATCAAGGCTCGCGAATAAGACGCTGTCATCCACCATTATCGGAGCGTCCGCCGCAAAGGTCCACATTTGACCGGATGGTGTCGTCAATCGGACAACATCGTTCTCCATCCGATCAACGACAATGCCGGGATGAAGGTGAAACCGAACGGCAAAAGGACTATTTTTCGGTTGGCGCTTTTCGTTTGCGGATCGAAGGCTATCCTCGCCCATCAACCAAGTTCCCCGATGATCGAGCGTCAAAGTCCGGCTATGGATGATGCCAAACTGTCGCGCATATCCATCATGCGACGCGGTGATTCTTTCACTTTCAGGATCACTTTCCCGCGTGACGATTATTGTTTTGGGGCCACCAAGAACAGGGCGTCCTTCAACCGAGCGCTCATCTTGATTAGAGACAAACCGGCAGGACGACGTATCGCTTACAATAACGGTAGAATGAGCCGCCGAAGCGCGGGCCAGAAGCCGGCGCGATTCTTGTTCCAAAGGCGGCGCACCGCAATTGGTAATGAGCTTTTCGGTGCCATCGGATAGTTCAAAGGATAAACAGCCCGCATGTGCCGCGCGTGAATAGGCTTCCGGTGGCGGCGTTCCAACATCCACCATCAAGACCGTGTCAGCCCCGTGGATCCGGCGATAGCCTGACGGCCCAGCTGTTTCCGCACCCACCGACCGCGTGTCTTGATAGGCCAATAAAGTGGCAATCAAATCGGGAGCGGTGGCGCTCATTCCGTTAAACAAAGC
>Ga0114964_10001175_pt1 | contig 19342 bp, 18 predicted proteins | sample C_131016_MF_Meta_FD_92638 | JGI IMG/M metagenome (GOLD analysis project Ga0114964, IMG submission 92638) | Freshwater microbial communities from Lake Croche, Canada to study carbon cycling - C_131016_MF_MetaG | ecosystem: Environmental > Aquatic > Freshwater > Lake | place: Lake Croche, Canada... | reverse complement strand
GCGGCCGATCTGACCAAACTTGGTGTCGAAATTACAATTCTTGATGAAAAACAATTAGCCCGGATCGGTATGCGCGCTTTGCTTGGCGTTGGCCAAGGTTCAGCCAAAGAAAGCCGTGTCGTTATTATGCGCTGGAATGGCGCAAAAAATACCAAGGCCAACAAATCGGGCCCATTGGCCTTTATCGGTAAGGGCGTCGTGTTTGATACGGGCGGGATATCGATCAAGGGCGCCCAAGGGATGGAAGACATGAAGGGCGACATGGCAGGCGCCGCTTGTGTGGTCGGCCTTATGCACGCTTTGGCATCGCGAAAGGCGAAGGCGAATGTGATCGGCGCAATCGGTCTCGTTGAAAATATGCCCGACGGTAATGCGCAACGTCCTGGCGATATTGTTACTTCGCTCTCCGGTCAGACGATTGAAATCATCAATACGGACGCTGAGGGCCGCCTCGTATTGGCTGATGTTCTTTGGTACGTCAAAGAGACGTACAAGCCCCAATTCATGGTGGATCTTGCCACCTTGACGGGAGCCGTTTTGGTGGCGTTGGGCCAAGAAAACGCCGGCTTGTTTTCAAATGACGACACGCTTTCCGAACGGCTATCGGCAACCGGTAAAGTGACCGGAGAGACCGTTTGGCGAATGCCGCTCGGCCCTGCCTACGACAAGATGGTTGATTCAAAATTTGCCGATATGAAAAACTCCGGCGGCAGACATGCCGGATCGATCACGGCAGCTCAGTTCTTGAAACGCTTTGTCGGCGATACGCCTTGGGCGCATCTCGATATAGCGGGTACAGCCCTGGGGTCGCCAGAAAGTGATATTAACAACGGTTGGTCGTCCGGTTGGGGTGTTCGTCTCCTGGACCGTCTGGTTGCTGATTTTTACGAAAGTTAAACACGAAAAAAGAGCCTCTGTTGATGACCGATATCCTGTTTTACCACCTTGAGCGTCAACCGCTTGAGCGGGTCTTGCCGATGCTTCTTGAAAAAACGATCGAACGTGGTTGGCGGGCGGTCGTCCGTTCAATTACCGCCGATCGGGTGCAGGCAATTGACGAGTTTTTATGGAATTATTCAGACGAAAGCTTTTTGGTCCATGCTGTGGATGGAGAAGCCGATCCTTCGTTAGAGCCGATTTTTATTTCTCATACGACGAATGAACCAAACCAGCCGAATGTTCTGTTTCTCGTCGATGGATCGCCGATACCCGCAGAAGTCGGATCTTATGAACGAATTGTATTGATGTTCGACGGCAACGATGAAATGGCCCTCAAAGGGGCGAGGTCGGCTTGGAAAGACGTTCGTTCACGCGGGCTCGAAGGTACCTATTGGCAACAAAACGAGAATGGTCGCTGGGAGAAGAAGGCATGATCAAGGGATCCTTAACAGCTATAATCTGTGTTTTGTCTCTTGCGGCTTGTGCGCCTGAACGCGCCAAACCAATCACTGCTGTGCCTGCGGTAGCGCAGGCTGCACCGTCCTTCGGCGCGGTTGTCGACGACGCCGGTCAATGCTCGGACGCGATTAGTTTTGACGGTTCGGCCTATAAGGGTAAACCAGACGATGCATTGATCGGATTGGGCGAATGCCAGATTGTCGCCTTGCACGGGGAACCGCCTTTAAGCGTAATGACAGGAGCAAGCCAGCAATCGCGTCGGGAAACAACCATGCTCTATATGGAGCCAAATGGTAAGGCCGTTTATTTGTTTTCGGACAACCGTCTCAAGCGCGTAGTGAGATGAGCCAAAACAAAGGTGCTGATGGCTCGATTAATTTAGGCGCAACGGGATTTATCGACGAGCGGGCGCGGCGCGAATACGTTATTTTGTGTCTTGCTACGTTTTTGATTTTTTTCACAAATGCACATGCGGCGTTGCTCGCTGTCGTTTTTGAAAGCCACGGCATGCCGCTGGCCGATGTCGGCATTATTTTGTCATCCTATGGTGTACCCGTCGTGATCTTCACTCTTCTGACGGGAGCGGTTGCGGGACGGATCGGACCGCTTTTGACCTTAAAAATCGGCGTCGGTGTCATGGCACTCGCGTTTATGAGCTTGCAGTGGACGGCGGGCTGGTTCTTGTCCGCATTGGGTTCACGAGTTGTTCAAGGAGTAGGCTATGGTCTTTTGTTCGCACCGTTAATGACTTATGCGCAAAGCCGACTTTCAAAACATCGGTTTGTTTATCTTCTTGGTGTTTTTTCCTCCATGGCACCCCTAGCGCAGGCTTTCGGTCCACCCTGGGCTGATTTCATTTTCTTTGGTTTTGGTGACCGTTATTTGTTCGTGATTGGTGTTATTCCGGCCCTTATCGGATTCGGGTTGTTGTTTCTATTGCGGAGTGAAACGACCGGTCCAGCAACAAGCCTCTTCAATTTCAAGACGAAATCGCTAAAGGGTAAGGGGATCGGTCTGTTTGCAATCTTTATTTCGGGATCCATCTTTGGATTTTTATCCTCGTTCATGGCCGGTGCCTTACACGAAAAGGGCCTTGCGATTGGGTGGTTTTTTGTTGCCTCCACGGCTGCGATGTTCACCACCCGCTTTCTTGGGCTGAACCATTTCGGACGATTTGATTTGCGTCTGATTGTTGCAGGTGGATTGGCATTAATGGGGTTAGGATTTGCTATCGTCGCGAAGGGTTCGCTTGCAGCTGATATTGCCACTGGCGGCCTGGTGTTTGGCGCCGGATATAGCGTGGTATATCCTGTTTTAACGGCCTGGATCAGCGAAGGCTTGCCCTCCGGTGAACGCTCGGGGCCGCAGGCGCTGTTTAATGCCGCGTTCAATGCAGGGCTCCTCATGATGCCCATGCCGATTTCATATATTATCGCTTGGTTCGGCTATCAAGGTGCGCTTCTGAGCCTCACTGCGATCGGCTGGGGCATGGCGGGATTATTGGCTTGGTCCCGATGGAAGCAGAAGAAGGTCTGACTGTATCGTTCCTTTTAATTTTTTACTGTTCGAAGAGGCATAATTAGTCCGAAACCGATGGTTACAAAGCCTCCTCGAGCTCGGTGGACAGCGTTATCCACTCTTCTTCTGCTGATTCCAACGCCTTTGCGAGTTCGCTTCGTTGCGCGGATAGTTGTGCAGCTTTTCCCTTATCGCGCTGAAATGTTTCCGGTTTTGATAAGATGCCGTCGACGCGGCTAATCAGTTCGGAAATTTTTGCAATTCGCGCGTCAACCGTCTCGATTTTTTTTCGGATTGTATTGGGATGTGTTTTTTTGACGGTGGCCTCGCGAGAAGCGGCTTCATTGCGTTCTTGTTTTGACTTGGTACTGGCTAACGCTTCGGGGCCTTCAAGCACCAACGCGCGATAGGCATCTAAATCACCGTCGAATGGTTTTACGGTTCCATTGTTCACCAACCAAAGCCGGTCGGCGCAGGCCTCTAATAGGAAGCGATCATGTGAGATGAGGATAATGGCACCTTCATATTCGTTGATGGCGTCCATAAGGGCTACGCGTGAATCAATATCGAGATGGTTGGTTGGTTCGTCCAAAATGAGTAAATGCGGGCCGCCAAAGGTCGCAAGCCCCATCAGAAGACGGGCCTTTTCGCCGCCCGATATGTTGGAAACCGGTGTATCGGCCTTTTGGCCCGGAAACCCCATTTGTGCCGCACGTGAACGCACTTTAGCTTCAGGCGCATCCGGCATCATTTCGCGGACATGGGAAAAGGGCGTGCCACCTTCTTTCAATTCGTCCAATTGATGCTGAGCGAAATAGGCTACTTTCATTTTGGACGATGAGCGGAACCCGCCACCCATCACCTGCAACCGCCCGCCGACCAATTTGGCGAAGGTCGACTTACCGTTGCCGTTCGATCCAAGGAGTCCAATCCGGTCGTCTTCCGCAATCGATAACGAAAGTTTGGAGAGCACTGCTTTGTCGCCATAACCGACGCTTGCACTTTCCATCGCTACAATCGGTGGAGAAAGTTGCCGCTCCGGCGAGGGGAAGTGAAAGGGGAGCACATCAAGATCAACGATTGGCGTGATCGTCTTCATCTTTTCAAGTCGCTTAACGCGGGACTGCGCTTGGCTGGCTTTGGAGGCCTTTGCTTTGAACCGGTTGATGAAGGCTTCAAGGTGCTTACGTTCTTCCGATTGCTTCTTTTGCATTTTTTGCAAAATGGCTTGTTGCTCGGAACGCTGCTTCTCGAAATTATCGTAGCCGCCTTTGTATAAGGTCAATTTAGCTTGATCGAGATGGAGGATCTGATCAACCGATTGGTTCAACAGATCGCGGTCATGGCTTATGACGAGTACCGTGTGGGGATATTTGGCAAGATATTCCATCAGCCAAAGTGTTCCTTCGAGATCGAGATAGTTGGTAGGTTCATCCAGCAGCAAGAGATCAGGCTCTGTGAACAAGAAAGCCGCCAAGGCGACTCTCATCCGCCATCCGCCAGAATAGGACGAGCAAGGGCGTGCTTGTGCTTCAGCATCAAAGCCCAAGCCGTGTAGGATGGAGGCCGCTCGGGCGGGCGCCGCGTGGGCTCCTATATCCGCCAATCGAACATGGATTTCGGAAATACGGGTTGGGTCGGTCGCTATTTCCGCTTCCTCGAGTAACGCTGCCCGTTCTAAATCGGCAGCGAGAACCACTTCGATGAGCGTCTCGGGACCGCCCGGTGCTTCTTGCGCAACGGCGCCGATCCTTAATCCTTTGCCGAGCGTAATCGAACCGGATTCGGGTGCTGCTTCGCCTTTGATCATCCTGAATAAGGTGGTCTTACCGGTGCCATTGCGGGCTACAAAGCCAACACGTGAGCCGGTTTGAATGGTGGCGGAAGTCTTATCAAATAAAAGGCGCGCGCCGAGGCGATAGGTGATGTCCGACAAAATAAGCATCATGGCTTCTCGCTGAATTATGGGCATGAGGCAAGCCAACTTAAAAAATAATCGAAAATTCGGCTTGAACCTTGGCGCAACTCCGCCTAAACGATCTTAGCCGAAGAGACGGGGCTTAGCGCAGCCAGGTAGCGCATCTGCTTTGGGAGCAGAGGGTCGTAAGTTCGAATCTTACAGCCCCGACCATTCGGCAAATGGGAAAAGCGAAACGGAAGCCATTATGACCGCACGCATTTACCGTCCTGCCAAGACTGCAATGCAGTCGGGTCATAGCAAGGACCGTTGGTTGCTTGAATTTGCTTCCGACGTTCCGCGCGAGATTGACCCACTAATGGGGTGGACAGGCTCTTCCGATACCCAACAGCAGGTAAAACTCTGGTTTGAGACGCGCGATGAGGCGATTGCATACGCCTCTCGGCACGGTATAGCAGCCCAGGTTGAAGAGCCGCATGACCCGAAGCGGCGGACGATGGCTTATTCAGATAATTTTAAATCAAACCGTATTGGCTCTTGGACGCATTGATTTCGAGGTTTGGATATCGAGATCCTTTCGGAATCAGGTTATGCTCACGCTTGAGGCTCCATAGCTCAGCTGGATAGAGCAGCCGCCTTCTAAGCGGCAGGTCGCTGGTTCGAATCCAGCTGGAGTCGCCATATCTCGTTCCCGCTCGATCGTTTCTTGGAATGTAAAGCCGCCGTGACAGACATTTGGCCTGACCATGCAATCGAACTGGACGCCTGTCTCGCGCATGCTTGGTCGGTATTAGAGCAATCTGTCGTAAATCGTCGCGCTGCCATGCATACACCGTCGGTTGCGACAATTGGTTTAGATGGAAGCCCGAGAAGCCGGACCGTTGTTTTGCGCCATGTTGATCGCGACGAGAAGGTGCTGCGTTTTCATACGGATGTAAGGTCCGGCAAATTTTCCGAACTTACCCTCGAACCCCGTCTTTCGTTTCTGTTTTATGATGCCGACGAAAAATTCCAGATCCGTGTGGAGGCCGTCGCCACACTCCATGGTTCTGATCGCCTAGCCGATAACGCGTGGGCAGCGACCCAAGCAATGAGCCGCCATGCCTATGTCGTCGAACCTGCTTCGGGTAGCATCATTACAACGGGAGGTGGTTTTTTGCTGACGAAAGGTCGCGAATTAAGCGATCGGGGTCGTCCCAATTTTTGCGTTGTTCAAGCTGCGATTAACCGGATCGAAACGCTCTGGCTCGGCAGTGACGGTCACCGCCGAGCGTTTTTTGAATGGAAAAGTGGTCAGGCTGTTCCCAGGATGAATTGGCTCGTACCTTAGGCGTCCGCAAGCTTGAGACGCTCAAAGCCGGCATCAAGATCCCGTTTTAAATCGTCGAGATCTTCGAGACCGATTTGAATGCGTAGTGCTGGCCCGGCAGGATTCCAGTCGGTTGCAGTCCGATAAGAACGCGGATCGAAGGGGATGATGAGGCTCTCATAGCCGCCCCATGAATAACCCATACCGAACAGCAAGAGGTCGTCGAGCATGGCCGCAACTGCGGCCTGCGAGGCCGGCTTTAATATAATCGAGAAAAGTCCGGACGAGCCTTTGAAATCGCGTTTCCAAATTTCATGGCCGGGGCAATCCGGTAAAGCGGGATGTAATACTTTTTCGACTTCCGGACGCGCTTTTAGCCAATGCGCGATTTCTAATGCGGCCTTTTCTTGCTCTTTCAACCTCAAAAGCATAGAACGCATGCCACGCAATGCGAGGAACATATCCTCAGGACCTGCGCACAACCCCAATTGCAAATAGGTCGTCCGAAGCGCCTTCCAGCTTTTTTCATTGGATGACACCATTCCGAGCAAAAGGTCGGAGTGCCCCGATAGATATTTGGTACCCGCTTCAATGGCGAGGTCGACGCCCATTTCATGGGGCGGAAAGAAGAACGGTGTGGCCCACGTATTGTCCATTAAAAGGGTAGCGCCATGTTGGTGGGCAATTTTCGCAAGCGCTGGTATATCTTGAATTTCAAAGGTTTGAGAACCGGGAGCCTCGGTGAAAACCGCCGTTGTATTCGGGCGCATCAACGATTCAATCCCTGCGCCGATCATCGGATCAAAATAGGTTGTTTCGACCCTGAAGCGTTTCAAGAAGCCTTCGGCAAACTCACGTGTCGGCCGGTAGACGCTATCGGTTATCAAGATATGATCACCGGCTTTGACGCACGACAAAAGAGCAACCGTGACGGCGGATAGTCCCGAGGGCACGCAGACGGTACCTTCTGCGCCGGAAATAGCGCTCCACGCATTCTCCAAAGCTTCGCTCGTCGGCGTCCCCAACGTGCCGTAAACAAAACGTCCCGTTCGATCGAGCAATTCTTGCATGGTTGGTGCAAGCACCGTCGAACCACGATAAATCGGTGTGTTGACAAAGCCATGCTGTTCGGATGGGTCGCGACCGGCATAGACCAATTTGGTCCGATCCGAGAGACCAGCGAGCGTTTGTGGGGTCATTTTTTTCATGGGAGATATTCAACCTTCAGCGAGACGAATTCAACCATAGGATGGCGATTTTCCCGATCCGTCAAGAAAACTGCCAAAAAAAGTGGCGTGATGACTTTTTAATCCACTTGACCATTCGACAAAACTCAAATGGTAATAGCAGCCATGCCTAAGGGGCATAGGGATTGGTGACGCTTCAACGTCAGTGTGTTGGGGTGCGCCGTCGAACTGGAGGGATAAAATGAAGAAAATGATTGCTGCCGCTTTGGTGGCTGCTGCGTCTTTCGGGCTCGTTACCGCTGCTAGCGCCGGTACGCTCGACAATGTGAAGGCTAAGGGTCAGCTCGTTTGCGGCGCAAACCCTGGCACCGCAGGCTTCGGCGTTCCGGACGAGAAGGGCAACTGGACCGGGCTTGACGTTGAATATTGCCGTGCAATTGCTGCTGCAATTTTTAACGATCCAACGAAGGTAAAGTTTGTACCGCTTTCGTCAAAGGATCGGTTTACCGCTTTGGCTTCCGGCGAAGTGGACGTCCTCGTTCGCAATTCGACCTGGACCATGTCGCGTGAGACCACGCTCGGTGTGATCTGGGCTGGCATCAACTTCTACGACGGTCAAGGCTTCATGGTGAACAAGAAGCTCGGCGTGAAATCGGCTTCCGAGCTTGATGGCGCATCGATCTGCGTTCAGCAGGGCACGACGACCGAACTCAACCTCGCCGACTATTTCCGCGCAACCGGCAAAAAGTACAGCGTTGTGACCTTTGGTACCTCCGAAGAAGCGCTGAAGGCTTACGATTCGGGTCGTTGTGACTCGTACACAACGGACCGTTCGGGTCTTGCTGCTGACCGTCTTTCGATGGCCAAGCCTGATGATCACATCATCCTGCCAGAAACCATTTCGAAAGAGCCCCTCGGACCATTGGTTCGGCAGGGCGACGATCAGTGGCTTAACCTTGTGAAGTGGGTTCACTTCGCACTGTTGATCGCGGAAGAAGATGGCATCACGCAAGCCAACGTCGACGCAAAATTGAAGTCAGAAGATCCTGACACACGGCGCGTGCTCGGCGTTGAAGGCAAGTTTGGCGAGTCGCTCGGCTTGTCGAACGCGTGGGTCGTTCAGATTGTGAAAGCCGTCGGTAACTACGGCGAAATGTTTGAGCGTAACGTCGGCCCTAAAACGCCATTACAGCTTGCCCGTGCTGGCAACGCGTTGTGGAACAAAGGCGGCCTACAATACGCCCCACCAATCCGCTAATCAGCTAAAAATGCGGCGGGGGCCATCAGGCCTCCGCCGAATTTCTTAACTTTTATTTTTATTGCACGACGCCGGGAGCCTCGAGGCCTTATGAGCACCCAAGACATTGCACGGCAAGCGGGCCCAAAGGTGGTCTTTTATAATGACCCCAAGATTCGTAGCTTGTTTTTTCAAGTATTGCTTCTTGTAGCCGTCGTCGCCTTGTTTTGGTTCGCCTATGACAACACCGTTGCGAATTTAAAAAAACGGAATATCGCGCAGGGCTTCGCGTTTTGGAATGTCGAGGCGGGTTTTGATATATCCCAAACGCTGATTTCGTATTCCGCAGCTTCTAGCTATGGTCGTGCGTTTTGGGTCGGGCTCCTAAATACCTTGTTGGTCTCGGGTCTGAGTATTTTCTTTGCAACTTTGATTGGCTTGATTGTTGGTATTTTGCGGCTATCCAAGAACTGGGTCGTGTCACGTCTTGCTGGTTTTTATATTGAATTATTCCGAAATATACCGCTCCTGTTGGTCCTCTATTTTTGGTATGGGGCGGTGTTATCGAGCCTTCCGGAACCGCGTAACAGCCTATCGATTCCGGGGGATATCTGGCTGAATTCCCGCGGGTTACTGGTGCCACGGCCGGTTTTTCTGGATCAGTTTTGGATTGTAAATCTTAGCATAGCCGCTGCGATTGTTGGTTCGTTTTTTCTGCTACGCTTCAATGCAAAAAGGCAGGCAGCAACTGGCGAACGTTTACCAGCCGGTTGGATATCGACGGGTCTCATTATCGGCTTGCCTTTGGTGGTTTATTTTCTCGTGGGTCAACCGCTAGGTTTTGATTTACCCGTGAAGGGCCGCTTTAACCTCACGGGGGGTCTCAACCTTGCTCCAGAGCTTGTTGCGATGGTGGTCGGGTTGTCGACCTATACGGCCGCCTTCATTGCGGAAGCAGTACGTGCCGGTGTAGTGGCCGTTTCGAAAGGACAATCTGAGGCTGCTCATTCGCTCGGTCTTAATGATGGACAAACGCTTCGACTGGTTGTTTTGCCGCAGGCATTGCGGGTGATTGTTCCACCGTTGAACAGCGAGTTTTTAAGCCTGACAAAAAATTCGACGCTCGGCGTATCGATCGGTTATCCGGATCTCGTGAATGTGTTTACCGGAACGGTGCTTAACCAGACCGGACAGGCGGTTGAAATGGTTTCGGTGACGATGGTGGTCTACCTTACTTTTAGCCTTTTGACATCGGCCTTTATGAACTGGTTTAACACGCGCGTCGCACTGGTGGAGCGTTGATATGACCGATTTAATGTCGTCTTCCGTTCACTTTGTCCGTGCCTCGGTGATTGAGGAACAAAAGCCGCCGACGCGGCTAAGCGGACCGTTGCTGTGGCTGCGTGAAAATCTCTTTTCTTCTTGGCTGAATTCGATTTTGACACTGGTGTTTGTAAGCGGTGTGGCTTGGGTTTTACCCGATTTGATCCACTTCACTTTGGTCATACCGGTCTGGTTCGCAGCCAGTTCAAAGGATTGTTCCGCAGAACTTTTAGGGCATCCGGTTGGTGCGTGCTGGGGATTCGTGAATGCCCATTTTGGATATTTCCTTTACGGACAATATCCGGACTCCGAGCGGTGGAGGGTTGATTTATTTTACGGGCTCGAGTCGTTCGGCATTTTTTGGATCCTATATCCGAAAGTACCGTTTAAGAGTGCGGGGCTCACTTTTTTCTTCATCGTGTTTCCTGTTGTCGGCTTTACATTGCTGTCCGGTATGCCGAGCATCGGTCTTCCGACCGTCCAAACCCATTTCTGGGGCGGATTTTTGGTAACGATTGTTATTTCCACCGTCGGAATTGTGGCCTCCCTTCCGATCGGTATTTTGCTTGCTCTCGGTCGACGCTCCGGAATGCCAATTGCGCGAATGGTTTCGGTGATTATGATCGAATTCGTTCGTGGCGTACCGTTGATTACGGTGCTCTTTATGGCGAATGTGATGTTTCCACTATTCGTACCCGATGGTTGGCGTCCCGACTCGCTGTTACGCGTCCTGGTAGGCGTAGGTCTCTTCTCGGCAGCGTACATGGCTGAGGCGGTTCGAGGCGGCTTGCAGGCTATCCCGCGCGGTCAATATGAGGCGGCTCAAGCGTTGGGGCTAGGCTACTGGCAAATGATGATCAAGATCATTTTGCCGCAAGCACTCAAAATCGTTATTCCGAATATCGTCAATAATTTTATTGGTTTGTTCAAAGATACGACATTGGTCGCTATTGTCGGCATATTCGATTTCTTGCGGACGATCCAGGCGAGCCTTTCCGACCCGAATTGGCGATCATCGACCATGCCCTTGGCGGCCTATCTTTTTGCGGCCCTCGTTTATTTTATTTTTTGTTACGGAATGGCGAGCTACTCGCTCGCGATGGAACGTCGCCTCCATTCCGGTAACCGGCATTAAAGGAGAATACCATGTCCTCATCCGTCAGCGCTTTGAAGGGTATGAAGCCCGCCGTACTCACTCACGAAAATGCGATTGAGATTACGGGCATGAACAAGTGGTTTGGTTCTTTTCATGTGCTCCGGGACATCAATTTGACCGTCAAACGCGGTGAACGTGTCGTGATTTGTGGTCCGTCCGGCTCTGGAAAATCTACTTTAATTCGTTGCATCAACCGTCTCGAAGAGCATCAGAAAGGTTCAATTATTGTGGACGGGACCGAGCTGACGGCCGATGTCAAAAAGATTGATGAAATTCGCCGCGACGTTGGCATGGTGTTTCAACATTTCAATTTGTTTCCGCATTTGACCATTTTGGAAAACCTGACATTAGCGCCGATCTGGGTCAAAAAAATGCCAAAAAAAGAGGCCGAAGAAATAGCGATGCATTACCTTGGTCGCGTCAAGATCCCCGAGCAGGCCAACAAGTTTCCGGGACAATTGTCGGGAGGTCAGCAGCAACGCGTAGCCATTGCGCGTTCTCTTTGCATGAGCCCTAAAATCATGTTGTTTGACGAGCCTACTTCGGCCCTTGATCCCGAGATGGTTAAAGAAGTGCTCGATACAATGGTGACCCTGGCTCAAGAAGGTATGACCATGATCTGCGTGACGCACGAAATGGGATTCGCGCGCCAAGTTGCCAGCCGGGTGATTTTTATGGATCAAGGACAAATCGTTGAAGTGAACACGCCGGACGAGTTCTTCAAACATCCACAACACGAGCGGACAAAACTGTTCTTATCGCAAATCCTGCACTGATTAGAGCCAACCCATCGCCCAAGGTTACCGCGAAAACAGAAGCTTTAGTCTTTTACAACCGCGCAATCTGCGCGTGATCCCCATTCGGCCCACGAACCATCATAGAGCGCTTCAATGGGATGGCCGAGACTGTCGAGCGCAAGTGCTAGAATTGCGGCCGAGACGCCTGATCCACAACTCGTGATAACGGGCTTATCGAGATCCACGCCACCTCTCTGAAAAGCTTGGCGCATTTCTTCGGGTGTTTTTAAAGAACCATTCGCAACGATATCGCCGAACTGGACGTTAAAACTACCCGGCATATGACCTTGGGCCAAACCGGGGCGCGGTTCAGGGGCTTCACCACGGAAGCGGGAAGCGGGTCGTGCATCAACAATTTGGGTTTGATGGGTATCTAAGGCAACTTTAACCGTTTCAAGCGTTGCGATATTCTTTGAATTGAAGCTCGGCGTGAAGGTTTTGACCGGTTTAACGGGTACCTCATGGGTCCAAGGGTGGCTTTCAGCCTGCCACTTCGGCGCTCCGCCTTCGAGAATAGACACGTGTTTTGCGCCCATGACCTTGAACGTCCACCATACGCGGGGCGCAGAAAAAAGACCGGAACCGTCGTAAATGACGATATGGTCGGTGTCTGATAGGCCCATACGTCCAATCGTATCGGCAAAATCATTCGGTTTTGGCAGCATATGCGGCAGATTGGTTGTGTGATCCGCCACCCCATCAATGTCAAAAAAGACCGCGCCCGGAATATGACCAATTTCATATTCAGCCTTCGCGTCTCTATTCATCGTTGGTAAATACCAACTTGCATCCAGGATCGACACGTTCGCATCACTAAGGTGAGCAGCGAGCCACTCTGTCGAGACAAAATGGTTGTTGGTTTTTTGCGTAGGCGACATCGAGTGGTTCCTTGTTTTCTAAGCGAAGGCAATGCGAACACGTCGGTTCTGCTTGCCTTTTTTTTCAATATTCGTCACGATGATGTCGCCGATTTCCGACGTGTTGTTGACATGGGTACCGCCGCAAGGTTGAAGGTCAAGCCCCTCAATATCAACTAAGCGGACACGGCCAGTTCCCATCGGTGGTTTGACCGACATGGTTTTAACCAAGCCGGGATTAGCCTCTAGTTCCTCATCGCTGATCCAGCGGAACGTAACGGCCGCATTCTGTCGAATGCGTTGATTGAGATCGCCAGTGATCCGATCTTTATCGAGCCCCCCGTCAGGAATATCGAAATCAAGACGTCCTTCTCCCTCACCAATCGAACCACCGGTAACAGGATATGGGAGGGTAGTCGTCAACAGGTGTAAGGCGGTGTGGATGCGCATGCGTGCAAAGCGTTTTGGCCAATCAAGCCGTAATGTAACCGTCTCACCCGCGAGCGGCATGGGAGAACCTTCGCTCAAAACATGGACGATATCGGCTTTGTCGTCACTGTAAATAGTCGATGCGATTTCAATTTCCGAGCCGTCGGATCGGACGAGTACACCCGTGTCGCCGGGTTGGCCACCGGCGGTTGCGTAAAAAACGGTAGCGTCAACGATGACACCGCCCGCATCCGTTGAGGATGTGACGACAGCCGAACAGTGGCGCATATAGGCATCTTCTCGAAAAAGGAGGCGTGTCGTCATACGAATACATCCGTCGGTGGGGTTGTTTGCCGCTCAAGCCAAGCCGGTACTGCTATATTTTTAGATCTCAGATATTCCGGATTATACAACTTCGAAGCGTAACGTGAGCCTCCGTCACACAAAATCGTTACGATCGTATGGCCGGACCCCATCTGTCGAGCAAGCCTAACTGCGCCCGCCACATTGATACCGGAGGAACCGCCAAGCGATAGGCCTTCTTCTGCTTGAAGCGCAAAGGCGAGGGGAATGGCTTCCTCGTCTTCGATTTGGAAGGCAACATCAATCGGCGCATTTTCGAGGTTTTTGGTTATCCTACCTTGTCCAATTCCTTCGGTTATCGAAGACCCCTCTGATTTCAATACGCCGGTGGTGTAGAAGGAAAAAAGTGCTGCTCCCATTGGATCTGCCAAACCGATTCTAATCTCTGGATTGAACTGCTTTAAGCCGACACCGGTTCCAGCCAATGTGCCACCCGAACCCACCGAACAGATGAACCCATTCAATCTACCGCCCGTTTGCGCCCAGATTTCCGCTGCAGTGGTATCGATGTGAGCTTGGCGGTTGACGGTATTATCAAATTGGTTGGCCCATATTGCGCCATTCTTTTCGGACACGGCGAGTTTTTCTGCGAGACGGCCTGACAGTTTGACATAATTATTTGGGTTGGAATAAGGAACCGCTGGCACTTCGATCAGTTCGGCACCCATTTGCCGCAGGACGTTTTTCTTTTCGACCGATTGGGTGTTTGGGATCACGATAACCGTCTTGAGACCCAACGCATTGGCAACAAGGGTAAGGCCTATGCCGGTATTGCCCGCGGTTCCTTCGACGACTGTTCCGCCGGGCTTGAGTTTGCCGTTTGAAAGTGCATCAAGTATGATAGCGCGTGCGGCCCGATCCTTTACTGAACCGCCAGGGTTCATAAATTCCGCCTTTCCCAATATGTTACAACCAGTCGCTTCTGATGCGCGTCTAAGCCGTATCAGGGGGGTATTACCAATGGCTGCTAAAACGTCGTTGGCTATCGTCATGAAAAAATCGATCTAAGGTTTCTAGTTACAAATTAACCTGCGCCGTTTTATGCAACAACTCAACCTGCCGTATTGGAAATGATTATTTTTCGATTTTTACATCGTCTTCAAAAAATCCAATTCTCTTCGAAAGCCGTAACCTAACGGTACCCGCGTTTAATGGAGCCATATGATTGTCCTCTATTCAGGAAGCCGAAAAATTCGAAAACGGCTTAAATTCGCTATTGGCGGATTATGCTGCTGGTCATCTGTCACCGGCGTTACACGGGCTTGTTGCTGGGCATCTTAGTTTGAGCATGAAAAACAGGGCTTATGTCGCTGCCCTTGAGAGTTTGCGCGCGCAAGAAATAGCGGAAGCATTGCCCGCGGCCTTGGACCGAAGGGATGCCATCCTGAACCGGATTTTTGATTCTGAGCCATTTGCACCTATGCTAAACACCGCGGCGTCGGATGCGCTCCTTCCGGATCCGGTTGCCGTTCTTGTCGCTCAAGATATGTCATCGATCAAATGGCGTTCCGTTATGCCTGGATTGAGGGAATATCATTTAAAAAATGACCGATCCAGCCACGCTTCGCTCTTATGGATCAATGCAGGGCGCACGATGCCTTCTCATACGCACCATGGTACAGAAATAACCTTGGTTTTGAAGGGTGGTTTCACCGATGCAAGCGGACATTATAGCCGCGGTGATATTGCTATTGCCGATGCCGATATTGATCACAGGCCTCGTGCAGATGAGGGGGATGATTGTATCTGCTTCGTCGTAAATGATGCTGCGCTGAAGTTAACGGGTCCGGTTGCCCGCTTTTTCAACCATTTGACGGGACATTAAAATGACCGAACTTTACCGTGCGAAGCCGTCGGATGGGGTTGCTTGGGTTACAGGTGCTAGTTCCGGTATTGGTCGCGGGACGGCATTAGAATTGGCGAGGCGCGGTTATACCGTGATAGCCACCGCACGTCGACTCGCCGAACTTGAAGCTTTGGTTGCCGAATCGGCAGGCGTCCCGGGTCGTGTTATTGCCGCCATAGGTGACGTTACCGACGGACACGGTGTGTTTGCTTTGGTGGATCAGATCGAGCAAAATTATGGACCGATCATTTTAGCGTTTCTTAACGCCGGGATTTATTTTCCGCTTCGCGCTCAGCCTTTTGATGCCGAAGGATTTCGGAAAACCTTCGACGTTAACGTCTATGGGACAATCAATGGCTTGGCCGCGCTTTTGCCCCGCATGGTAGCGCGTAAAAGTGGACAGATTGCTCTGAATGCTTCCGTTGCTGGATATGGCGGGTTACCTCGTGCGGCGGCCTATTCGGGCAGTAAAGCGGCCTTGATAGCGATGGCCGAAAGCTTAAAATTTGATACGGATTTGCTCGGCATTACCCTTCAAATCGTTAATCCAGGGTTTGTAGAGACGCCGTTGACGGCATTAAACGATCATCCAATGCCCTTCTTGATGAAACTTGATGAAGCCTCGCGGTGCATTTGCAACGGACTTGAAACTGCCGGCTTCGAGATTACCTTCCCAAAGCGCCTCGCTTATATTCTCAAGGCACTCAATATGCTCCCTTACAGCATTTATTTTGGCTTAATTGCCAAAATAACGGGTTGGACGGGAAAGAGCGACTAAGTTTTGGCATAAATGATTTGCCTGACGTCGATATTTCCTTCTCTAAAACCAGCTTCGCAATAGGCCAAATAATATTCCCACATACGCCTGAAACGTTCATCGAATCCCAAGGGAATGAGTTCGGGCCATACCGCTCTAAATTTATCCCGCCACGCCACCAAGGTATCCGCGTAATCGACACCAAAGACCCGTTCGTGGCGAATAGCCATCCCTACTTTTTCGCCAAGTTTTTTCATAATAGAAGGGGAGGGTAGCATACCCCCGGGGAAGATATAGCGGCGAATAAAATCGACTTCTTTCCGGTAGGTATCAAAAAATTGATCTTGAATGGTAATTACCTGAAGGCCCGCGATTCCACTGGGCCGTAGTCTGTCGGATAGTGTCTTGAAATAAACGGGCCAATATTGTTCGCCGACGGCCTCAAACATTTCGATCGAAGCGATACGGTCATAGTGCCCCGCCTCATCGCGGTAATCCATAAGTTTTATTTCAACTTTTTCGTTTAAACCAACGTCAAAAATCCGTTTTTTGGCAAAATCATATTGCTCTTGCGAGATCGTTAAACCGGTAACCTTGCAGCCAATTTCTTTAGCGGCGTATTCGGCAAACCCGCCCCAACCGCACCCAATTTCCAGTACGGAATGCCCTTGTTCAATCGAGCATTGTTTAGCCAAGGCAGCATATTTATTCTGTTGGGCCTGATACAGATCGCCTCCGTTATTGGGAAACAACGCCGAGGAATACGTCATCGAACGATCAAGCCAACGCGAATAAAACGCGTTTCCAAGGTCATAATGGGCATGAATATTTCGCTTTGAACCCGATTTTGTGTTGCGGTTCAGCCAATGCCGGAACAACTGCCAAAAACGCACCAGTGGCTTATCGATCAAAAGCAACGCGATTAGGCGGTGATTGGCACAAAACAACTGTAGGAAAGCGGTAAGATCCGGCGACTCCCATTCTCCCCTCAAAAACGATTCAGCAATACCAATATCCCCGCCATCAATCATTCGTTTCGCAAAAGTATAATCGTGCAACACCATTTCCGCGTTTGGCCCCGGATGAGCGCCACCGAAGCGAAAAGTACGACCATCGGGTAGTTTTACCACGAGTGAGCCAAATTCGATCTGATGTGCGAACCCAAAGGCTTGTCGCATCAGAAAAGGAAGGCCAGACAAATGAAGGTCAAGCGTTTGCTTGGTGATTTGGATCGGTTCACTTAACTCGACAGAAGAATTTCCCATTACAGTCTCTCGTTCGTATCTTCGATTGTCACGGATTCTTGGCAGAACGTTCGCCTGATACAGCAGGAAAACTGACCTTAGCTGGTGGTAATGGTCGCGTTATAAGCCGCATCCCTTTGACCCACAACCAAAGCGCTTCCCAATGAATCCCTACCATGATTTTAAGGGTCATAAACGGGATCGACAAACATTGTAATGTGATGTTCTTTGAAGTGAATTTTTGTTTGTATCCATGGAATGAGGCGGACATTATCGGGCCTGTTTGATCCTTCACGAGTATCCGCAGGGCGACGGTGGAAACCGGTGGGCGTATCCGAAAAAAATAATACATTGTCAGCGGGTTAAACGGCGAAACGTAAAATAATTTTTCCCGCTCTTGCCTCAAGCCGCTTACCGATAATTGGCCATCGGTAACCGGCTCGACATAGGTGTGAGCTTCGCCGAACGTGTTGCGCACCTCATACAAGACACCCCGCAAATTTCCATCTTTGGAATATCCGAAATAAACCGAAAGCGGATCAAAAACATATCCAAAAATCCGCGGGTAACATAAAAGAAGCACACGCCCGCCGTCGATATTGACGCCCGCTTTATTGAATAATTCCAACGCGTAACTCAGAAGCGGCGTACCGTCACGCGGACCGTGGTCCTTTTCGTAAAAACTCATCACATTAAAGCGGTTCACGGCAAAGAGTTTGCTCAAACGGGAACCCGCTTTTAACGCGCCCAAATCAATTAAAATTGAGAAAACGCGATAGTTAAACCGATGGTAAACCGGTTTTAACCGCGTGTGCATGACGGACCCCACGTAAAGGCTAATAGCATCGCGCGGCGGTGGAAACAGATTCGCCGCATCGGCTGACATTATTCAGCAGCCTCTGCGTAGGCTGTCATTGGTCGCCATGTCGGAACCACACCTAAGCGTTCCGCGACATCCAGACCGGACAGGAGCCCGTCTTCATGAAAACCATTTCTCGACCAAGCGCCACAAAACCAAGCACGGTTTTGACCCTGAATTGAGCCCAAACGAGACTGTGCCTCGATTGCCGCCGCGTCGAATTGGGGATGATCGTAAACAAAGGTACCAAAGGTCAGGTGCTCATCCGGCGGTTCAGCCGGGTTGAGCGTGACAAAAAGTGGATAGGCTTTATCGATACCCTGGAGCAGGTTCATCCAATAACTAACGCATAATTCGGAATCACGTGTTTTGTTCTGGATCACGTTCCATGAACCCCAAGCGCGTTTTCTCAGCGGCATTAAGCGGGGATCGCGGTGTAAATAAACGGTATTTGGCTTGTACGATATCGCACCAAGGACTGCGCGTTCCTGCTCCGTTGCATCCGTCAGCAAAGAAAGCGTCTGGTCAGTGTGTGAAGCGAAGATCACGCCGTCATATTGAGATCTTACACCACTCTTTAGAATAATGGATACGCCGGTATTCGTACGCGTAACCTGTTCAACTTTTGTCGAAAGGTGGAGGCGGTCCCGATACGTATCGACCATTTTATCGACATAGACACGACTTCCGCCTAAAACGGTACGCCATTCATGACCACTATATTGTAAAAGGTGGTGATTACTAAAAAAGGAAATAAACGCTTTTACCGGAAAATTCAGCATTGATTGGGTCGACATGGACCAAATTGCGGACCCCATGGGTAACAGGTAATCCTCGCGGAACCGGTTTGAGAACTTGTTTTTTAAAAGATAGGCTCCGAGTGAACCATTATCAAGGCGGCCCGCTTTAAGGTCGCTGCTCGCAATCTTATTGAAGCGAACAATTTCTAGCAGCATTTTAAGGTAACCGGGCGAGAAAAAATTAAGCGGCTGCGCGAAAAGACCACTCAATGGCCCCTGCGAACGCCCGCACCATTCGAAGCGACCGTGGTCTACCGATAAAGCGAAACTCATATCGGATCCAAGGGTGGGAACATCCAAATAGTGTAAAAGAGCCGTTAAATTTGGGTAGTTAGGCTGATTGT
>Ga0114964_10001174_pt1 | contig 19344 bp, 18 predicted proteins | sample C_131016_MF_Meta_FD_92638 | JGI IMG/M metagenome (GOLD analysis project Ga0114964, IMG submission 92638) | Freshwater microbial communities from Lake Croche, Canada to study carbon cycling - C_131016_MF_MetaG | ecosystem: Environmental > Aquatic > Freshwater > Lake | place: Lake Croche, Canada... | reverse complement strand
GTGGTAAATCGCTCTGTTTTTGAAACCTCCATAATTGAAAGTTCTAGCAATTCCTATGGCTCCAATTGCGTCTAATCGATCGGCATCTTGAACTATATCTAACTCTAAAGAAGTGAATTTTTGGGCTTCATGCCCTCCTTTGAACGAAATATTTTCGATAATATTGACCACATGCACAATCGTTATCTCTGAAACATTCTTATTTTCTAAAAACAATCTAGCTTTTTTTGGACCAACGGTTTCATCGCCATCGTGAAATTTACTGTCGGCAATATCGTGTAATAAAGCGCCTAATATAACTACTAAAATGTCGCACTTTTCTCCATTTGCGATAAGCATAGCATTTTTATAAACGCGTTCAATATGAAACCAATCGTGCCCGCCTTCTGCATTTTCAAGCTCTTTTTTTACAAATGCAATGGTGTCGTTTATTAGATTTTGATTTTCCATAATAGTATTTTAAATAAAAAATGTTGAATCTTAAAGTGTTACTTCAAAATCCAACATTTAGGATGCTTTTTGGTTCAATTAAATTCTTGCTGGCTCCACCCATTTAAAAATTTGAGATTCTTGAGGAATGATTAATCTTTCAGAAATTTTAGCCATTCTAGAAGGAAGTTTCATCAAATAATCACGGGCTTTTTCTGCTTCGTCGGTTAAATTTGAAATTTTATCGATTTCCCATTTGTCAATTAATTTTTGCATGATATCCACATAATCGTTTGCAGTATACACCCCAATTCTTTGTGCCGAATCAGAAAAATGTTCAAAAGCCGAACTTATTTTCTCGCCAGATTCTCTTAAAAATTGTGCTGGCATAACAATTTTTTGTTTCATCATGTATTGAAAAGCAAGCATCATTTCGCTCGGATCCACTTGAAAAATACGATTTACAAATTCGCTATACGCATGGTGGTGACGCATTTCATCGCCGGCAATCATTTTACAAATTTTAGACAATTTATTATCCCCGTAAGATTTTGCCAATTGCGCCACTCGATTATGAGAAACATAGGTTGCTAATTCTTGGAAACTTGTGTAAACAAAGTTTTTGTAAGGATCTCTTCCGGTTCCAATATCAAACCCATCATTGATTAAATGTTGGGTTGTCATTTCTACTTCACGCATATTTACACGTCCCGATAAATAAAGGTATTTATTCAACAAATCGCCGTGGCGATTTTCTTCCCCGGTCCATTGACGAATCCATTTAGACCAGCCGTTGGCTTCTACTTGATCAATACCTTCAACGTCCATTAACCAAGATTCGTAAGTTGGTAAAGCTTCTTCAGTTATAGTATCGCCCACTAAAGTTACCCAAAAATCATAAGGTAAATCCTTAGCGATTTCTCTTAATTCTCTAACTTCTTCATAAAAATTTTCACTTTGGGAATTGGGCAAAAAATCGGTTGGCTGCCAAATAGTTTCAACAGGAATAAGATAATTGTCTACAAAACTGTCTACATTTTTTTCAAGAAATTGCATCACTTCGAGACGCATGTTTTTTATTGACATAATTTTTTATTTTAAATGCACGGCTTGTTAAGAGCCCTGAATCAAATTATTTAAGTAATGATACTTTTGGTTATTAGGTCTTCTGTTACATTAGTTAATTCATCGCTATTTGAATTTTTAACAGAAATTGCGTCGTGAATAGTAAAAACGATTCTAATCCCGAGGCCGAAGGGCAAAAAGCCAAATTTAAAGAATTTCCACGAATTATTGATAGTAATTGGCACAACAAATGCTGAAGGTGCGTATTTACAGAGAATTTTTAATCCGCTTTTGGCAAATTCTTTGGGTTTTCCTGTTCTAGTTCGAGTTCCTTCAGGGAAAATTACTGCTGATCGATTCGTTTTTTCGATATATTCAGATAATTTTTTGATTTCTATAATTGCTTTTTTAGGATCATTTCTATCTATTAATACGGATCCACCATGATTCAAATTATAAGAAATACTCGGAATCCCGCTCCCTAATTCTTTTTTACTTACAAATTTCGGATGAAATTTTCTCAAAAACCAGATAATTCCGATAATGTCATACATGCTTTGATGATTGGCTACAAAAATGATTGGAACCCCTTTTGGAATCAATTCTCGATTTTCAATTTTGAATGTTATTCCTAATAAATATGCGATTCTCAATAAAATAAAATTGAGGTAATCTACACTTTTTTTATGGGCTTGGTATCCAAATAGATTAAAGCAAATCCATTGAATAGGATGAAAAATGACTATTGTTAGCAAAAATAGCAGTAGGCTGATTATAGAAATTGGATAGGATATTATTTTTTCCATTACTTAATTATTGCGGTCAAAAGTACGAAATTATTGTTTTGCAGAAGTTTTTTTATGATTCTATGTTCTTTAATTAATTCACTTTTTGTAGGTTTAAAAAAAAGTGCTATTTTTACTAAAAATAATTCAAACCAAATGAAAGAAAAGATGAGTTCAGAAAAAGACGCCAAATTAAAAGCACTTCAACTTACATTAGACAAATTGGACAAGACCTATGGCAAGGGAACCGTAATGAAAATGGGAGACAAAGCCGTTGAGGAAGTGGAAACAATCTCGTCAGGGTCTTTAGGATTGGATTTAGCTTTAGGAGTAAATGGCTATCCAAAAGGAAGAGTAATTGAAATATATGGTCCAGAATCGTCAGGTAAAACAACATTAACATTACATGCTATTGCTGAAGCTCAAAAGGCGGGTGGAATTGCTGCTTTTATAGATGCAGAACATGCTTTCGACAGAAATTATGCTGAAAAATTAGGCGTTGATATTGAAAATTTAATTATCTCGCAACCTGACAATGGAGAACAAGCATTAGAAATTGCTGAGAATTTAATTCGTTCTGGAGCTATTGATATTGTTGTAATTGATTCTGTTGCGGCACTTACACCAAAAAGTGAAATTGAAGGCGAAATGGGTGATTCTAAAATGGGTTTACACGCTCGTTTGATGTCCCAAGCATTAAGAAAGTTGACAGGAACAATCAGCAAAACAAATTGTACGGTTTTCTTTATCAATCAGTTGAGAGAGAAAATTGGAGTAATGTTTGGAAGTCCAGAAACCACAACTGGAGGAAACGCATTAAAATTTTACGCATCCGTTAGGCTTGACATCCGTCGTTCCACACAAATTAAAGATGGAGACAATGTTATTGGAAACAGAACGAAAGTAAAAGTGGTAAAAAACAAAGTTGCACCCCCTTTTAAAGTAGCTGAATTTGATATTATGTACGGCGAGGGAGTTTCTAAATCGGGAGAAATTTTAGATTTGGCAGTGGAATTTGAAATAATTAAAAAAGCAGGTTCATGGTTCAGCTATGGCGAAACAAAACTCGGTCAAGGTCGAGATGCGGTAAAAGCTTTAATTAAAGACAATCCTGAAATGGCCGATGAATTAGAACATAAAATTAAAGAATACATTAAAGTGGCCAATGCCTAAATAATAAATGCTCATGAAAATGAGCATTTTTTTTAGCCATTATAATCTAAAAGTTGCTCGTGGATAGTATTCCAAGAAGCTATTTTTAACTCTCGAATGTCGGTTTTATTTTCAATTGATTTGCCAGTTGTAGATAAAAATGGATGTACTTTGGCTCTCATAACACCCATGCTTCCACTAAAAAAAGTAAAGGACATTCTTCTTTTATTGTCGGCAAAAGTTATGGGAACAATAGGTATTTGGTGTTCAATAGCCAAGCGAAAAGCACCATCTTTAAAATCACCCAAAACTACAGATTCGTCCTCTGGAACGCCGCCTTCAGGGAAAATACAAATACTTAAACCTAGTTGTAACCTTTTTTGAGCAAGTTCAAAAACTTCCATTCGACTTCTAGAATTACTTCTATCTACTAAAATACAAGTGCGTTTGTAGAAAAATCCAAACAAAGGAATCTTCGATAATTCTTTTTTACCAACAAAAACAAAAGGGAATTTTGATACTGCAAGCATCAACATTATGTCTGTCATAGAGGTGTGATTGGCTATTAGCATAAAGCTTTTATTTGCTTCAAACTGTTGTTCCCGCTCAATTTTGTAATAAAAACCAGTTCCAAAAAGTGTCGTTTTTGCCCAAATTCGAGCCATTATAAAAAAGTATGGATACCATTTTTCTTTGCTAATAGAAACAACTAAAAAAGGAAACATTAAAATGATAGGAATTCCCATCATAATATAAAACCAAGTTCGCCAAAGCAACCAAAAAATGTTTTTTAATAATTTCATAATGTCAAAAATACATATTTCTCTGTAATTTCAATACAAAGGTTTAACTTTGCGGTAAATAATAATACAATGTCAAAGATATTAACAGGAATTCAAAGTACAGGTACCCCGCATTTAGGGAATTTGTTAGGAGCGATAATCCCGGCTATTGAATTGTCGAATAAACCTGAAAACGAATCATTTCTTTTTATTGCCGATTTACATTCTATCACTCAAATTAAAGATGGAGCTACTTTAAGGGCCAACACGTATAGTACCGCTGCCGCTTGGTTGGCCTGTGGTTTAAATGTAAATAAAGTGATTTTTTACCGCCAATCAGATGTGCCTCAAACTGCAGAATTAGCCTGGTATTTAAGTTGTTTTTTTCCTTATCAAAGGTTAACATTGGCTCATTCATTTAAAGACAAATCTGACCGTTTAGAAGATGTTAATGCAGGATTGTTCTCTTATCCAATGCTTATGGCGGCCGATATTTTGTTGTACGACGCACAATTTGTTCCAGTTGGAAAAGACCAATTACAACACATTGAAATTACTCGCGATGTAGCCGCTCGTTTCAATCACCAATTGGGTGAAACTTTTGTGTTACCAGAATCTTACATTCAAGAAGAAACGAAATACGTTCCAGGAACAAATGGTGGGAAAATGAGCAAATCTTCCAATAATATCATCAATATATTTCTAGAAGACAAAGCGTTGCGAAAACAAATTATGTCTATTGAAAGTGATAGTACGCCACTTGAAGCGCCAAAAAGTACAGAAACATGCAACATTTTTGCTATTTATAAGTTGTTGGCAACGGAATTTGAAATTCAGAAAATGAGTGAAAATTATGCCAATGCCAATGCCGATTATGGTTACGGTCACGCCAAACAAGATTTGTTTGAATTGATAATTGATAAATTCAAAATAGAACGAGAAAAGTACAATTACTACATGAATAATCTAGAAGAAATAGACCAAGAATTGTTCCGAGGAGCTGAAAAAGCAGCTACAATTGCCAACGGAGTTTTAAAAAGAGTAAGACAAAAACTAGGATTTAGCTTTTAAATGGCTTCAAACAATTTACCTGGCAAAGGCCTTACTACTCCTTTTAATTCCATATTCAAAAGTATTCCAGATATTTTATAAATAGGTAAATTGCATTCTAAGGCTATAATGTCCAATATTTCTTTGCCTGTTTTTAGTAGGTAATCGTAAATTATCTGTTCTTCATTGTCTAAAGTTACAAATAATTGTTTTTGAACAGAACGGGTAGTTTTTTCAATATCCCAATTTAAAATGTAAACCAAATCGGCAGCGCTTGTAAGCAAATTTGCTTTTTGGGTTTTTATCAAATTATTGCATCCCAAACTGTATTTATCTGTTGTTCTACCAGGAACTGCAAAAACATCTCTGTTGTAATCGTTAGCTAAATTGGCAGTGATCAAGGAACCACCTTTAATAGCTGATTCAATTACAATGGTAGCTTCAGAAATCCCCGCAACAATCCGATTTCGTTTTACAAAATTTTCTTTTTCAGGGCGGGTACCACTCCAATATTCGGTTAAAAAACCACCGTTTTTTTCCATTTTAGAAACATATTTTTTGTGGGAACTTGGATAAATTTGATCCAAACCATGAGCAACAACTCCAATAGTTTGCAAATCGTTTTCAATTGCGGCTTGATGGGCTACGATGTCAACGCCATAAGCAAATCCACTAACAATTAAAGGGTTTAATGGGGCCAATTCGGAGATAAAATTTTTACAAAATTCAGTGCCGTACGAAGTGATGCTTCGTGTTCCAACTATACTTATTACCTTTCTATTATCAAAGTCAATTTCGCCTGATGAAAACAACAGCAAAGGCCCATCAATGCAATGCTTCAGTCGTTCGGGATAGTTTTTGTCTTGAAAAAACGAAACATTTATTTCGTTGTTTGAAATGTATTTTAACTCGGCTTCCGCTTTTGCAAAAATGGATTTATTTTTTATTTTTGAAATCAAAACCGACCCTATTCCTTCAATAGATGCCAATTGGGATGATTTTGCAGTAAAAATTGAAGCTGCATCTCCGCAATGGTTGAGTAGTTTTTTTGCAACAATATCGCCTACACCTTCAACTTTTTGTAACGCCAGTAGGTAATATAATTCAGTTTCATTCATGGCTTGTATTTTTTTTGAAATATATGGTTTTTTTGTTGAATTGTTAATAAATTTTGTAAATTAAATCATGATAACTATTTTGTTTGTTTAACTTTGTTTACATGAATTTAGAAAATTACATTTCTCAGCTATTATATCGTTACCAATGTGTTACCGTCCCTGGTTTTGGAGCTTTTTTAACCGAAATAAAGTCAGCGCAATGGCATGAAGCGATCAATCGATTTTACCCTCCTAAGAAATTAATTTCTTTCAATTCATTTTTAAAAAACAACGACGGACTATTGGCCAATCATGTGGCTCAAAACGAGAAAATCTCCTATGAAAAAGCGGTAACATCTATCGAAAATGAAGTTGCCAAATGGAAAAATGAATTGCAAACCCAAAATAAAATTACTTTTAAAAGTTTTGGTGAATTCAATTTAAATTCAGATAAAAATATAGTTTTTACTCCTTATGAACAAATCAACTACTTATCGAGTTCGTTCGGATTATCGACTTTGGTTTCGCCATCAATTAAAAGAGAAGTAATTGAACACGTATTCGATAATGTAATTGAAGAAGAAGTAATTCAATTTATTTCTAATGGAAATGTGGGTAAAACGTATCTTAAATATGCTGCAATTATCGTTTTATCGCTTTCTTTTTCTGGAATAATTGGAATTAATTTGTACCAAGATAAAGTTGCTTCCGATACTTTAATCGTTGAAAAAGAAGTACAACAACAAGTTCAAAATAAAATTCAAGAAGCCACATTTGTTATAGGAAATCCATTGTCTTCAGTTTCTCTTTCAATGAACGAAAAAGACAAGCCTTATCATGTTGTTGCTGGTTCATTTAGACTTAAAAAAAATGCAAAAGAAGTGCTATTAGATTTAACAAAAAAAGGATATAAAGCTAAAATGTTGGAACCGAACTCCAATGGTTTTTTCCCCGTAATATATGGAAGTTTTTCTTCATTAGAAGAAGCCGAGTCAATTAAATCAGACATTCAAAAATCCGAAAATTCAAAAGCTTGGATTCTAATCGAACAATTCTAAAAAATAAAATATAGAAATATTCGGGATTTTTTATGCCGTGTAAGTACCTTTGTAAAAAAAAACATGCATCCAAAACATCCTTCAGAATCGTTAACGGTATTAACCGATTTAGTATTGCCCAGCGAAACTAATCCATTAAATAATCTTTTTGGTGGTGAATTATTAGCACGAATGGATAGAGCGGCAAGTATTTCAGCGAGAAGACATTCTCGAAGAGTTGCAGTAACCGCATCAGTAAATCATGTTGCCTTTAATAGGGCCATTCCTTTGGGCAGTGTCGTTACCGTGGAAGCCAAAGTATCAAGAAGTTTTAAAAGTTCTATGGAAATTTACATAGACGTATGGATTGAAGACAGAGAAACTGGGCTGAGGAGCAAAGCCAACGAAGCAATATATACGTTTGTTGCTGTAGACGATTCTGGCAGACCCGTCGAAGTACCAGCGATAATCCCTGAAACCGAATTAGAGAAAGTTAGGTACGATGCGGCGCTAAGAAGAAAACAATTGAGTTTGGTTCTAGCCGGAAAAATGAAACCTAGCGAAGCGACAGAATTAAAAGCGCTTTTTGTGTAAAAAAAGGGAATCATTTTAACTCCCTTTTTTTTTACATATTATATAACCAACTTCCGGGATTAAAATAGGTTGTATTTTGAGAAATAGTAAATTTGAGAATGGTTTTTCCTGAATCCCCGCTAGTTCTAACTCGGCCGATGCTCTGTTTAATAGAAACCTTATCTCCTTTACTCACGGATACTGAAGAAAGATTTTGGTACACAGTGAAGAAATCTCCATGTTGAATCATAATGGCACTATTTACTGGCGAAAACACCATAATGTTATTTACCACCCCACCAAAAACAGCTCTCGCATTGGCTCCCTTTTCTGTTTCAATATCTACACCGCTATTTTTTATGGTTAAAGATTTGAATTCTGGGTGAGGATGTTCGCCATAAGCTGAATACACTGATCCTTTTTCAACAGGCCAAGGCAAACGTCCTTTATTTGCTTTGAAGTTATCGGCAATGATTTTGCCTTCTGCCGTTAATACAATTTTGGACGAAGATTCTATTGCCTTTGATTCTGCTACTACCGCTTCTTTAGATGGAATTTTTGTATTATTAGGCATTGCTCTTCTATTTGCTTCGGCTGCTTTTCTATTTGCTTCGGCTGCTTTTCTATTGGCTTCTGCAATGGCTTCTCGGATCAATCGGTCTATTTTTTGATCGATTGCCCGAGTTTCTTGTTGTTTTTTCTTGATTTCTGCACTGTATTTTTTCTTGTCTTTTTTTATTGAATTTGCCAAAGCCTCTTGCTCTTGTTTTTCTTTTTGAAGTTCCAAACGTTCTTTTTCGTTTTCTTCAATTAGTTTTTGTTTGGCCGTTTTTTGAATAACAATTTTTTCATTAAAATCCGTAAGCTCTGATGTTTTATCTTTGATTTCAACTCCTTGTGTCTTTCTAAAACTGGCATATTGTTTCATGTATTGTGCTCGTTTATAGGCTTGGAGAAAATTTTCTGAAGACAATAAAAACATGGCACGGCTTTGTTCGGATCGACTTTTATACGATTTTACAATCATTGCGGCGTAATCCTTTTTAAGAATTTCCAATTCTCTTTTCAATCGATTGATTTGTAACTGATTCAAATACATGTCATTACTCAACAATTTGGTTTGTTTTTCAGTTGTATTTATTAATTTTTCTTTCAGTTTTATTTTATTTGATTGAATTACAATAAGTGTCGTAACCGATTTTTCTTTTTTCTTGGTTGCTTGCAAAAGCGCTTCTGTTTCACGAATTTCTTTTTGGATTTGAGCTTTTCGATCTTCCAATTTTTTTTGCTGGTCTTCCGGTTGTGCCCAAACTAAAGTTGTGATGCAGAGAATAAAAAAACTATAAATAAATTTTGACATATTGAAGCTGAATTTTTGCAAATTTAATTAATATAAATTCTTTCGTAAGAATTTGGAACAGAATATGGAAAAGAAAGTTCTTCGTTAAAAGAAACAGTGTTGTAATTTATATATATTGTTGTTTTTTCCGATTTCTTACTGACTTCAATTGCAATTCCAGTTGGCAAATTGTATTCTTCAGCCGATTTACGTTCCGGGTAAATTACTTGCAACATTCTTTCTAACGCGGGTTGTGAAATTTCTTCCTTTTTTAATAAAAAATTATCTCCAGACAAATAGAATGTTTTGCTATTATCTGAATTTGATAATTGCTCTAATTTGTAACTGTTTTCAGCTAAAGTGAAATTGTATTTACCGGTTTTTAAATCTTCTATAGTTTCTCCAAATAACAAATTTTGCACTTTTTGAAAGTCCAATTCTGTTCCTAATAATTTACTTAAAGAAGAATAATTCCCTTCAAAATAGCTGCTGTTTAATTTTTCATAGTATTGCACTTTTTCAGGAGTAATTAAGGCTTTGGCCATTGTAATTCCTAGAATTCGAACGCTAATCAAAATAATTTCATCTTTCTTAATTTTGATTTCTGCTGTAACGTTTTGAGATTGATTCGGGTCTTTATAACTCACATTGGATTTGATATACAAAGTGTTGAAATTCATTTTATTTTTATAATGATTTTCAATTAGTTTAGCAGCTGTTAGTTTGTCATTTACTTTATTTTCAGTAATTACCGCTTTTTTTGCCGAGCAAGAAATAAGGAAACAAATCGATAGTAACCCAATAAATTTATTCATTAATTTTTGTTTTTTATAGCACTTTCTGCTTTTGAAAAATAGTACTCTTTTTTCTTTGTGTCTCCCAAACCATTATACGCTTCTCCCAATTGAATGTTGAAATTAATCTCTAACTTCGGATTATCTATTACAAAATCCAAACCTGAATCCAATATTTCTTTTGCTTTTTTAAAAGCGCCTTTTTGGTTCCATGCCAATCCTAAATAATAATAAAATTGAGGTTGTGTGGGGTAATTTTGTATGAATGTGTCCGCTTTCTTTTCTATAACTTCAAAATCGCCTTTTTCAGTATAACACTCAAACAAAAGTAATGCCGTTTCCAAATCTTCAGGCATTTTTTTCAATTGGATTTCGTAGAACCGAATGGCTTTTTCCCAATTCTTTTTATTATGATAAAACTTTGCTATTTCTTTAGCAACTTCAACCGATTTATCATTGTCAAAATAGGAAATCGCTTTTTCTAAATCGGAATCAAATTGTGGTTTGTCTTTGATAAAAAGCAAAAATTCATTGAGCATTCTGTGTTTTATCTTTTGATCTATTTTTAAACTTCCAAGTACAAAATTCATTGCTTTTACAGCATTTTCACCCTCGTTATTTTTTAAATACAATTTAAATAGGCTCACTTTTGCCCAATCAGAATTTGGAATTGCAATTTCTAATTTTTTAGCAATTTCTTGAGCCAAATCTTCTTGATTGTTTTCATTGTACAGAAAAATCAAGGCAACGTAATTCGATTCTTCTTTTGGATTTTTCTTTATTTGTTCCAATAAATTAAGCCGTTCCGAGCTATGGTATTTCGGATTTTGTAGAATTTGATTTTTATACCTTTCCCGCATTTCTAATTTTCCAACTTGATCGTTCAGTTCGTTTATTAGTTCTAATGCTTTGTCAAATTGGTCGGTATTCATGTACAATGAAACCAATTCTTCCTTGTATTCTTTTTTAAATTTAATTAGTTTTATTACAAGTGGAATTGCTTTTTCAAATTCTTTAGTTTCATAACAAACATCGTACATTCCCACCAAAAACCACCGATTATTTGGATCTATTTTTGTTGCTTTTTCAAATGATTCGTAGGCTTTTTTGTACTCTTTTTGTTCTAAATAATTCTTCCCTAATTCAAAATAAACGGTAGCATTATTGGGTTGAATTTTCAAGCAGTTTTCTAATTCAATAATTGCTTTGTCATAATTTTCAATTCCTTTTTGCTTCAATGATTCAAAGAACGAATCTTCAAAATCATTTTTTTCCAATGCCATATCTTCTGGTGCATTTTGCGCCCATAGTGAAGCCGTATTGCATTGCAAAACAGTAAAAAGCAATATGAAAAATAGTTGTTTCATTTATTCTAATACGGAGTAATCGCCAATACTGATACTTGTAAAATCACCATCAAAACTGGCAAAACTACCCATCATGGCGTTGTCTAAATTCGCGTTTTTTATTATAGATTGATTTTGTATTAAGCTATTTTTTATTGTTGCATTTTGTACCGTACAGCCATTTCCTATAGAAACATTTGGACCTATAATTGCGTTCAGTAATTTTACGTTTTCACCAATAAAACAAGGTTGAATAATGGTGCTGTTTTCACAAATTACAGAAGAAGCAACCAGGTTTTCACCGTCGGCATGAAGGAAACCAAGGAGTCTTGAATTGGTTTCTACAGTTACATTTTTGTTTCCGCAATCCATCCATTCGTCTACTTTTCCTGGAACAAATTTCAATCCTTTCACTTTCATGTTTTCTAGCGCGTCTGTCAATTGATATTCGCCTCCTTTCACCACATTATTATCTAATAAATATTGCAATTCAGCACGCAAAGTTTCCCCAGATTTAAAATAGTAAATTCCGATTATGGCAAGGTCAGAAACAAACTCTTTAGGTTTTTCTACGAAGTCCACAATCTGATTGTTTTCATTCAATTGAACTACTCCAAAAGCACTTGGATCTTCCACTTGTTTTACCCAAATAACGCCATCTGCGGAGGTATCTAGTGAAAAGTCGGCTCTAAAAAGCGTGTCGGCATAAGCCACTACTATAGGTCCTTGCATGGAATCTTTTGCACATAAAATAGCGTGAGCCGTTCCCAAAGCTTCATTTTGATAGCAAATGGTTCCTTTTGCTCCCAATTTTTCTGCGATAGAAATAAGTTCAATTTCGACTTGTTTTCCAAAATCTTTATGGATAATAAAGGCGATTTCTTCAATTTCTTTATTGATAACTCCAGCAATGTCTTCCACTAATCGATGAACGATTGGTTTCCCAGCAATTGGGATTAAAGGTTTTGGAACGGTTAAGGTGTGTGGTCTTAATCGAGAGCCACGTCCCGCCATTGGTACTATTATTTTCATATTTGTCTTTGCGAGGAACGAAGCAATCTCGTTCCGGTTATTATTTGTTATTTTACTCCAGTGCTTCCAAAACCGCCTTCGCCTCTTGCCGTTTCTGACAATTCTTGAACTTCAATCCATTCGGCACGTTCGTGTTTAGCAATGATTAGTTGCGCGACTCTTTCTCCGTTTTCTATTACAAAAGGTTCGTTGGATAAATTTACTAAAATTACTCCAATTTCTCCACGATAATCTGCATCTACGGTTCCGGGTGAATTGAGAACGGTGATTCCTTTTTTGGCTGCCAATCCGCTTCTTGGGCGAACTTGCGCTTCAAAACCAATTGGCAATTCGATGAAAAGTCCCGTTTTTACGATGGTTCTTTCCAAAGGATTTAGCGTGATAGATTCGGATAAATTGGCTCGTAAATCCATTCCTGCGGAAGCGATAGTTTCGTAGTTTGGTAATTCGTGTTGTGATTTATTAATGATGTTTATTTTCATTTTAACCTAAAATTGTGTTTGATAATCTAATCGTTTTTAGCCCTGATAGTAGCGGCATCCCACGCTCTTTAGCGTGGATACAGCGGATAGCGGGAAATAGCTTCTAATAATATTTACGTTTTAAAATTTTGTTTAAAGTTTCTTTTTCGTTGTAGTATGTAAAATATAGAAATACTAGTAATAATGGCACTCCGACGAAATAATTTTCACGGAAATAATAGAATGAAATTATGGAAAGTAGAATCGATAACCCCATGTAACCACTGATTTTTTTGAAGTCGTATGGAATTGGATAATATCGATTTCCAAGGACATACGATATTGCCATCATGCTTCCATAGGCAGCAATAGTGGCTATAGCCGACCCGTAATAGCCCATAATTGGGATTAATGCGAAATTCAAAATTAGTGTAACCAACGCTCCAACAATTGAAATGTAGGCACCAATATAGGTTTTGTCAATTAGCTTGTACCACACGGATAAATTGGTGTAAATCCCAAGGAAAAAATTGGCCAAAATAATTAGCGGAACCACTTTCATGGCTTCCCAATAAGAGGGATCGCGAAGCATTATGTATTTTAAAACATCGGCAAAAACGATTACAGAAAGTAAAATAAATGAGCCGAAAATAACGAAATATTTGGTAATTGTAGCATAGGTTTGGGGCGCATTTTCATTTTTAGCATGACTGAAAAAGAAGGGTTCAATGCCTAAAGTATAGGCGGTTCTAAATAAAACCATGAACAAACCGAGTTTGTAGCAAGCGGAATACACGCCCACTTCTGCTTCGGCACTATTTTCGGGAAGCAATTTTCCAAGTAGGATTTTGTCGAATTGCTCGTTGATGGCAAAGGCTATCCCGGCCACCATGATAGGCAATCCGTAGCGCATCATTCGTTTCCAAAGGGCAAAATCAAACTCCCAACTGACGTGAAAATAGTTGGGCGATAAGGCTATAAATGTGAGGAAACTGGCAATGATATTGGATACAAAAATATAACCCACTTCGAAATTTTCAGTATATAAAGAACCTAAGAAACTGTCAGGTTTTGCTTGAGCTATTTTTGGTAAATAGATGAGCAAGAATACGTTTAATGACAAATTTACTATTACATTTCCAATCTTAATTATAGCATAAACCGTTGGTCTTTGATATGCACGAAGTTTGGAAAAAGGCACAATTACGAGCGCATCTAAAACAAGAATCCAAATGGTGTAAATGATATATTGTACATCGATTCCCGACCATTCGGCGAGTTGATTTCTTACTAATAAAGCGGAGCAAAGGAATAATAATGTTGACCAAAATAGTGAAACCGTGGTAGTTTCTATAACTGCTTTTTTATTGGATTCATTGTTATAGAATCTGAAAAAAGTGGTTTCCATTCCGTAGGCTAAAATCACGTTAAAGAAAATCATCCATGCAAATACGATGGTCACTTTTCCGTAGGCCGCTTTGGGAAGTAAATCGGTATATAATGGCACTAATAAAAAACTGAACATGCGCGGCAAAACTGTGGCCAGTCCGTAAATTACAGTTTGTTTGAAAAGATTTTTATATAAACTCAAAATTGTTGATTGTGATTTCTAATTAACAAAAATAAGTAATTTTTAGCACATTTTCTAGGGAAATTCTTTTGGAACAATTTCTTTTATTTGGGTGTATTTATACCAGTATTTCTGATTGTTTTTTTGATATTCTATAACGGCTTCATTTTCTTTTAAATGAAATTCTTTGCCTGCTATTGCTGAAGTTTGGTTTTTTAGATAGATGGCGTTGTAATGGAAATTGGCTTTAAATTTAGTTTCGTTTACTTGAACAATTTCAGTTTCTAGATTTCGGAAGTATATTTTTTCTAGGTGAATATTGGTTTTCAGGGGCTTTTCTAACTCAATTACAAACGCTGTCCCACTGCCACTTTCCCTTCTTCCAGCAGTCCAATTTTCAAATGAAATGGACTTAATTTTTTGCGGTGGAGAAGCATGAAAATATTCTTTCGATGCCTTGCAAGAAATTAGATTTAAGAGTAGCATTAGAAAGAAAAAGAAAGCTGTTTTTTTCATTTTACAACTATTTTATGGCGCTGGGTTTGAAAAAATACTGTGAATTTTGTCAATTTCTGCCAATACGTTTTCATTTAAAATTACGTCAATAGTTTTGATGTTTTCTTTCAATTGTTCCAAGGTTGTCGCGCCAATAATGGTGCTTGACAAAAAAGGTTGTTGGTTTACAAATGCCAACGACAATTCAGTTAAAGAAAGTCCAAAATCGTTGGCAATTTCGTTGTATCTTTTGGTTGCTTCTCTGGTGTTTTCGCTATTGTAACGTGCAAATTGAGGGAATAAATTTATTCTAGCATTGGGTGGATTGGCTCCATTTAAAAATTTACCTGTCAACACTCCAAAAGCGAGTGGAGAATAGGCAAGTAGGCCAACATTTTCTCGATGACAAACTTCAGATAATCCCACTTCAAAGCTTCTATTTACCAATGAATACGGATTTTGAATGGTTGCCATTCTGGGTAAATCGTGTTTTTTACTTTCTTCAAGAAAACGCATTAAGCCCCAAGGAGTTTCATTGGAAACACCAATATTTCTAATTTTTCCTTGTTTGATAAATCCCTGCAAACACTCTAAAACCGATTGGAAATTATCTTCCCAAGTATCTTCTTGAACTTTAAATCCAAGCACGCCGAACATATTCGATTTTCTTTCAGGCCAATGCAATTGGTACAAATCGATGTAATCGGTTTGTAGTCTTTTCAAACTTTGGTCTAGCGCACAAGTCAAACTTGCTGGGGAAAAGTCATTTTCTTCCCGCATGTAATTTAGGTTTCTATTGGGACCAGCGATTTTTGTTGCAAGAATTACCTTTTCACGATTTCCAGTTTTTTTAAACCAAGTTCCAATTATTTTTTCGGTGCTTCCGTAGGTTTCTTTTTTTGCTGGTACGGAATACATTTCTGCAGTATCAAAAAAATTAACGCCATTTTCTAATGCAAAATCCATTTGGGAATGACCTTCGGCTTCGGTGTTTTGCTCACCAAAAGTCATAGTTCCAAGACCAATCTTACTAATTTTAGTGTTTGTATTTGGTAAATTACAGTATTTCATTGTAAAATAGAAAGGTATAAAGTTACAATTTAGTTATGTAAAAAAGGCTCAAAGTAGTACTCTGAACCTTTGAACCTTTTTTACTTTGAACTTTTTATAGTTCGTTTAACATTTTTGATATTTCATCTAATTTAGGTGTCAAAATAATTTCAATTCTTCTATTTTTTGCTTTCCCTTCAGGGGTATCATTACTCATTAATGGCGCAAATTCTCCACGTCCTGCTGCGGTAAGATTGTCTTTTTTAACGCCTTTATTTTCAGATAAAATAGTTACAATTGCAGTTGCTCTTTTGGTAGAAAGATCCCAGTTGTTTTCAATTTGTCCGACAGCGCCAGCGAATTTATCATTATCAGTATGTCCTTCAATCAACACCGAAATATCAGGGTTTTGAGCTAAAACAGATGCTACTAACACCACTGCTTTTTTACCTTCTGAACCAACTGCCCAACTTCCTGATTCGAAAAGTAGCTTGTTTTCCATAGAAACATACACTTTTCCATCTCTTTGATTTACAGTCAATCCTTTTCCTTCAAATGCTTTTAGAGACTTTGAAAGTGCATCTTTTAGTTTTTTCATGGCTTCTTCTTTCGCAGCCATAATGCTTTCTAATTCGTTAACACGATCGGTTCCTTTTTTCAAATCAGCGCTCAATTTGTTCAGCCTTTCTTTTTCAGCAGCTAATGCTTTTTCTTTGGCTTCCAATTGCGACAATAATTCTCTATTTTTAGCCATGTTCTCTTTTAAAGATTCATCGCTGTTTTTTTCTAAGGCGCTGTAAGAAGCCTGTAAAGTTTTCAGATTTTTATCAGCGGCAGCATAGTCAAGAGCCAATTTATCTCTTTCTGCTTTTGTTTTTTCATAATCCTTTTTTAAAGTAGAATAGTTTATATCCAAATCATTTTTAGATTTTGATATGCTATCATACAAATCCTGAGTTTTTCTATTTTCTTTTTTTAAATCGGCAAATTTAGTTTCTAACTCGTTAAAAACTTTTTTTGTTACACAAGAGCTTGATAAAGCAATAATTACTAATCCTATTGAAATTTTTTTAATCATTTTAATTGATTTTTAAGAGGTTTAATTTATTCAATTTCTACTACAACGGGACAATGGTCAGAATGTTTTGCTTCTGGTAATATATAGGCCCTTTTTAATTTTTCTTTAAGAGTTTCGCTCACTAAGCAGTAGTCAATTCTCCATCCTTTATTATTGCCACGAGCTCCGGCTCTATAACTCCACCAGCTATAATTATCGGGTTGGTCATTGAAAAAACGGAAACTATCAATAAAACCATTTTTCATAAATTGATCCAGCCACTCCCGTTCTTGGGGTAAAAATCCAGATACATTAGCGTTTCTAATAGGATCATGAATGTCTATTGCCTTATGGCAAATGTTATAATCGCCACAAATCACTAAATTTGGAATTTCTTTTTTCAGTTCATTTACATAATTTCGGAAATCGTCCATGAACATGAATTTGTGACTTAGTCTATCACTATTGGTGCCAGAAGGTAAATACAAACTCATCACCGATAAATCATCAAAATCGACCCGTAAATTTCTTCCTTCAAAATCCATATGTTCAATTCCTGTACCAAAAACGATATTGTTGGGTTTTACTTTAGACAAAATGGCCACGCCACTGTATCCTTTTTTTGTTGCAGGAAAATAATATTGATAGGGATAACCTGCCAATTCGATATCTAAAAAAGGCACTTGATCTTGAGTTGCTTTTATCTCTTGAAGGCAAATAACATCTGGATTAGCATGTTGCAACCATTCAATAAAACCTTTTAATATGGCCGCTCGAATTCCATTTACATTATAGGAAATGATTCTCATTATAATAATTCAATATTTATATCCCCAAAAGTAATAAAAAACTTAACTATTTTTATAGAAAATTAAAAAGAAATTGAACTCCTAATTTAGTTGGTTACTTAAGTTTTTTTCTATCTTTGTTTTTCGTTTAAAATAAAAAAATCTATGGGTTTAGTTACCGCTAAAGAAGTAGCAAAAGCAATAAATGTCGACAAATATGGTTTTCTTGGAACTTTTTCAGGATGGTTACTGATGAAGGTATTGAAAATTTCGACTTTGAACAAGTTCTACGACAAAAACAAGCACTTGGAAGACGTTACCTTTTTAAATGCGATTTTAGACGATTTAGAAATTAAATTTGAAATTCCTGAAGAAGATTTTAAACGTCTCCCAAAAGAAGGGGCTTATATTACCATTTCAAATCATCCTTTAGGCGGAATTGATGGGGTTTTGCTTTTGAAATTAATGTTAGAAAGAGAACCTAATTTCAAAATAATAGCCAATTTTTTGTTGCATAGAATTGCTCCTTTGAAAAAATACATCATGCCCGTAAATCCATTTGAAAATCACAAAGACGCCAAGTCAAGTGTTATTGGAATTAAGGAAACTTTAATTCATTTAAAAGAAGGAAAACCATTAGGAATGTTTCCAGCGGGTGAAGTATCAACCTATAAAGACGGTAAATTAGTTGTTGATAAACAGTGGGAAGAAGGCGCTATCAAAGTAATTCGAAAAGCCCAAGTTCCTGTGGTTCCGATTTATTTTCACGCCAAAAACAGTCGCTTTTTTTACTTTTTATCAAAAATAGGAGGGACGCTTCGCACCGCAAAATTACCATCGGAGGTTTTTTCTCAAAAAGACAGGGTGATTAAAGTGCGTATTGGAAAACCGATATCTGTAAACGAACAAAATGAATACCAAACCATAGAGGAGTATTCTAATTTTTTACGAAAGAAAACGTACATGCTTTCCAAGCCATTTGTAAAAGAATCAACATTTTTGCCAACTCCAAACATAAAACTTCCTAAAAAAGGTCCAAAAACAATAGTTACAGGAGCATCAGTTGAAAACATGATTATCGAAGTTGACGCCTTGAGAGCTTCAGATTGCCGTTTGCTACAAAGCAAAAACTATGAGGTGTTTTTTGCGCAAGCAGATAAAATTCCAAGCGTTTTACATGAACTAGGACGTTTGCGAGAAATTACTTACCGAGAAGTGGGCGAAGGAACAAATGAATCAACAGATATAGACAAATTTGACAAATATTACCACCACATGTTTTTGTGGGATGAAGATGCTAAAAAAGTTGCCGGAGCTTATAGAATGGGTTTAGGTTCTGAAATTTATCCAAAGTATGGAATGGACGGATTTTATTTAAACGAGCTTTTCCGTTTTGAACCTGAATTACATGATATGATGTCAAAATCTATCGAAATGGGTCG
>Ga0114964_10001173_pt1 | contig 19347 bp, 15 predicted proteins | sample C_131016_MF_Meta_FD_92638 | JGI IMG/M metagenome (GOLD analysis project Ga0114964, IMG submission 92638) | Freshwater microbial communities from Lake Croche, Canada to study carbon cycling - C_131016_MF_MetaG | ecosystem: Environmental > Aquatic > Freshwater > Lake | place: Lake Croche, Canada... | reverse complement strand
TGGCTTGGACAGGTTGGAAATAATTTCACCGTAACCAAACACACCCATGGCGATGACGATGAAGCCAATGCCGTCGGTCAGCTCAGGAATGTCAAAGCTGAAACGCGCCACGCCCGAGTTCACGTCGGTGCCGACCAAGCCGAGCAACAAGCCCAACACGATCATGGCCACGGCTTTGAGCAGAGAACCCGAAGCCAACACCACCGCGCCGATCAAGCCCAAGATCATGAGCGAGAAATATTCGGCGGGGCCGAACTTGAAAGCCACTTCGGTCAAGGGCGCCGCAAAGGCGGCCAAGATCAAGGTGCCCACGCAACCGGCGAAGAACGAACCCAAACCGGCAGCGGCCAATGCAGGGCCGGCACGGCCTTTGCGCGCCATCTGGTAACCGTCAATCACGGTCACCACCGAGGAAGACTCACCGGGCAAGTTGACCAAAATCGCAGTGGTGGAACCACCGTATTGGGCGCCGTAGTAAATACCGGCCAGCATGATCAGCGCGGCCACAGGGGGCAGCGCATAGGTTGCGGGCAACAGCATGGCGATGGTGGCCACTGGGCCAATGCCTGGCAACACACCGATCAAGGTGCCCAACAAGCAACCGAGAAAAGCGTAAATCAGGTTTTGGAAGGTGAAAGCCACCCCAAAACCCATGGCTAAGTTGTCAAAAAGTTCCATTGTGTATTTCTCCTCAGCCGGTGATGAAGGTAGGCCAAACCGGGAACTGCAATTTCAGCAGCACCACGAAAGCCAAATAACTGCCAATCGACAGCACAGTGGACAAAATCAATACCTCTTTCAGCACAAACACTTCACCGGCTTTGCTGACCACAATCGTGGTGCCAAAAATGGCGGCAATCAAACCCATGGCGGGCAGTTTGATGCTGGGCAAGCCGCCCAGCAAAATTCCAAACAGCAAGTTGCCGGCAATGATGTAGCACAAAGGCTTCCAGGCCCAAGCACCAATTTTCTCGCCATCAGGCGTTTCCACCACCAAGGACTTGAACATGATGGCCGAACCGAGCAAGGCCAAGATGACGCCCAACACGAGCGGGAAATAACCCGGCCCCATGCGAGCTCCGGTTCCAACGGTATAACTTGATGCTCCATAAGCAAATGATCCACCGATAACGGCAAACATCAGCCCTGAGAAAAAGTCTTTTTGACTTTTGATATTCACGAGATAGCTCCTCCAATGGTTTGGGTGTGCCGATTGTGGCGTCTGCATCTGAGCGTGACCATGTGGGTTACACCTATGTCCCGCAGGTGCAGACAGATGGAACGGCTTGTACAAGCTGGATTTATGGTGGTTAACCCTTGGTTTCGAAGAGCCATGTGCCCTGCTTTTGTGCTTCTGCGTTTTTTTACACTCACAGCAGCGGTTTGAACATCTTCAACCACTTGCCTGCAGGCCAACCGTACTGTTGTTCAATCTGCTCTGCACGCGCTTGCAAGGCCTCGCGATCCGGGCGACTGGGAATGCGCTGGGCCAACACGATGGTGTTGCCCTCGCGCGTGGGCTTGAAGTCCCACACCGCATCTTCGCGAAACACCTGGGCCATTTTTTCCAGACTGCGCTGGTAACTGGAGTTGCGACCGAACAGGTTCACCGTCATGCAGCCCTGCTCGCTCAACAAAGCGCGGCAGTGATCGTAGAACTCTACGCTGTCGAGCACCGGCAGTGCCGCTTCGTGATCGTACAAATCCACATGCAGCAGATCGACAGTGCCCTGCCATTGTGCTTTTTGAATCTCTGGCCCGGCATCGGCCAGCACCACCCGCAAGCGTTCGTCATCCGGCGGCAATTTGAACCACCCGCGGCAAGCATGCAGCACCCCGGGATTGATCTCGATGGCGGTGCAAGTCATCTTGAGTTTTTGATAGCAAAACTTGGTCAAGGTGGCCGCACCCAAACCCAGTTGCATGGCATGCGCTCCTGTGACCGACTCGGGGTCCAGGAACAACAAGCCGACCATCATGCGCTGCACATACTCCAGCTCAATGTCATAGGGTTTAGCGATCAGCATGGACCCCTGAATCCAGGGCGTGCCCAGATGCAGATAACGGACTTTGCCATCTTCGGAGAAATTGACCTCAGGGAGTTGGTGGGGCTTTGTTTTGCGCATTGTCTTATTTTCCCCCATCATTTCTGAAAGCGATTTCAATCTATTGCGTTACCATGAGCAGCTTTGATAAATTATTCTTTTTTTCCCAATCTTCTCTTGACGTCATGAAACCCAAACGTATTGGCAAAGACTCCTCTCAGACCGTGACCCTCGAAATGGTCGCCAAAGAGTCGGGTGTTTCACCCAGCACGGTTTCGCGCATCCTCAACGGCACGGCCACGGTGAGTGAAGACAAAAAAAAATCAGTTGACGCCGCCATTGCCAGGCTCGGCTTTGTGCCCAACCCCGTGGCTCGTGGTTTGGCGGGTGGACGCACACTGAGCATTGGCGTGGTGACGCAAGCCCTGGACAGCCCCTTTTATGGCGCTGCCTTGCGAGGCATCGAAGATGAACTGGACCCCGCAGGCTACAGCCCACTTTTCGTCAGTGCCCACTGGAATCAAACCTCCGAAGTGCGCTGCATTGACATTCTGCGATCCCGGCGAGTGGACGGGCTCATTGTGCTCAACGGCCGCATGAGCGACAACGCGCTGAAAAATATTGCCAAAAATTTGCCAGTGGTCGTCACCGGTCGACAGCTGAAGGGCCCAGGGCTGTTTGCCCTGAACTTCGACAACTTCGCAGGTGGATTTCAAGCCACACAGCACCTGATTCAACTCGGCCATCGCCGAATCGCTTTCATTTCGGGTGACCCGGAGCATCCCGACGCCAATGAACGCTTCAAGGGCTATACCAGTGCACTGAAAGCGGCCAACATCGCCTTCGACCCCAACTTGGTCGTACCCGGCGAGTACCATGAAATCAGCGGCCTCTTGGCGGTAGACCGTCTGTTGGCCAGCCAACATCAGTTCACTGCTATTTTTGCAGCCAATGACCAAATGGCTTTTGGCGCCGCACTGAGCTTGCACCGCCATTCTTTGCGCATACCCGATGATGTTTCCTTGATGGGTTTTGACGACCTGGCCAATTCGCTGTACTGCGTGCCACCACTGAGTACCATCCACCAACCCGCCTATGAGCTGGGCCGCTTGGCGGCGGCGTCGATGCTGCAATTACTGGCCGACCAGAAACCGACAGCCGTCATGCCCGCACCGTTGCTCATTGCCCGCGACTCCACCCGCCGCCTGCGGGTTTAACCTCGGGATTACCCGGGGCTCAAACAGGCTTTTTTCTTTCTATAATTCTTGAAAGCGCTTTCAAGGCCCTCTGCTGAGGCAACGCCCTTGTCAGCAAGTTGTCCATGTTCATGCACAGGAATTTCCCATGCCGTTGGCCCCATTGCCCATAGGACCGCAAGGATTGCGCGCACTTTCAGCGGCGATTGGCTTATTGATCAGCAGCCTGGTTCAGGCCGAAAACCTGACCATTGCGGCCTACCCCGCCGTGGACAGTATCGCCAAGTCAGCAGCGGCAGAATGGAAAAAAAAGCACCCTGGCTTTGAGCTCAAAATTGTCAGCCGGTCTTTTCCTGACCACCATACGGCCATGACCACCGCCCTGTCCACGTCCTCGAATTTGCCCGACGTGATGGTGCTCGAAGTTGGCTACGTCGCACGATTTGCCGAAAACGGCGGACTGCAAGACTTGTCGCAAGCCCCCTTCAACATCAAGGCACAACAAGCCCTATTTGTACCCTACGCCTTCAAACAAGCCACAGCCCGATCTGGCGCTGTCGTGGCGGTACCCACCGACATTGGCCCCGGCACTTTGCTGTACAGAACCGATCTACTGAAGAAGGCGGGGATCACCGAAGCTCAGCTCACGTCCAGTTGGGAAGGGTACGTGCAATCAGGCGCACAAATCAAAGCGAAAACTGGGGCTTACCTCATGCCCCATGCCCGTGACATGAAGGACATTATTATCCGCAGCAACTTGCAAGCAGGTGAAGGGCTGTACATCGACAACAAGGGCAAGGTACTGATCAATACGCCGCGCTTTGAACGCGCCTTTGAATTGGCCCGGCAAGTCCGCGCCCAAAAGCTCGATGGCAAGATCAACGCCTGGACCACCGAATGGACCGAAGGTTTTAAACGGGGTCAAATTGCCACCCAAATGTCGGGCGCCTGGCTGGCTGGCCACATGAATAACTGGATCGCGCCCCAAACCAAAGGACTGTGGCGCGCCGCGCAATTGCCTGAACGCTCCTGGGCTTCTTGGGGCGGCAGTTTTTACGCCATTCCCAAAGGCAGCCCCAACAAAGCCCTGGCCTGGGAGTTCATCCAGATGATGACCTTGCAAGCTGACATGCAACTCCAAGCTTTCAAGACCGAAGACGCTTTCCCCGCATTGCTGGAAGTGCACAAGGACGCCTTTCTGGATCAACCGATTGAATTTTTGGGCGGACAAAAAGCGCGACTGCTGTGGCGTGAAGCTGCACAAAAAACCGCCGCCATTGACGTTCACAAGCTCGATCCGATTGCCGAAGAAATCGTCAACACCGAACTCGACAAAGTATTAGATCAAGGCAAAGACATTCGCGCTGCTTTGCAAGATGCGCAAGCCTTGCTGGAGCGTCGCGCCAGACGCTAAAGCCTGATGAAAACACCTTCCACCTCACCACACCGCTGGCGTTTGACGGCCGACACCGTGCCTTATGTGTTGCTGGCACCTTTTGTGATTTTGTTCTTGGTCTTTGGCCTGTTCCCTTTGGGCTTTTCCTTGTTCCTCGCGTTTCAATCGTGGGAACCCTCTGCCGGTTTGAACACCATGAAATTTGTAGGCTGGGAGAATTTTGCTTTTGCCCTGGAAGACGAATGGTTCTGGAAGTCATTGCGCAACACCGCCTGGCTGGCCCTCGTCTCGGGCGTGCCACAGCACTTGGTGTCCATTCCATTGGCCTGCTTCATCCACAACGCCTTCAAGCGCTGGCGCAACGCCGTCATTGGGGCTTACTTTCTGCCTTACATCACCTCCACCGTGGCCATTGCCATGATGTTCAGCTCGTTATTCTCGACCGATTACGGGCTCATCAACCAAGGGCTGATGGCTTTGCAGGCGTGGCTGCCATGGGGCACACCTCAGGCGCCCACCGACTGGCTGGGCCAAGCCGAAAACATCAAACCGGCGATTGCCTTTGTGGTGTTCTGGCGTTACGTCGGCTTTAACACGGTGCTCTATTTGGCCGCGCTGCAGACCATACCGAAAGATCTGTATGAAGCTGCCACCATGGACGGCGCCAACGCGTGGAAACAGTTTTTCTACATCACCTTGCCCAGCTTGAAACCGATGATTTTTTTCGGCATCACGCTGACGATCATCGGGGGTCTGCAGTTGTTTGAGGAACCCTTCATCTTGACCGGGGGGCGCGGCGGCACGGACCAAGCCGGCATGACGACGGCCATGTACATGTACCGTACCGCTTTTGAGTTCAATGATTTTGGCACCGCCAGCGCATTGTCTTGGTTGTTGTTTGTCGTGGTGGCCTTGCTGACTTGGATCACCAACCGCGCCTTCAAACCCAGAGGCGGTGGTGCATGAAGACATCGCGATTTTTCAAAGACCGTCTCAGCCCCATCGCTGCATACCTTTTGGTGGGTCTGGGGGCCGTGGTAATGCTCGCACCGTTTTATTTCATGTTCGTGTTCGCCACCCATTCACGCACCGAAATTTTCAACTTGCCGCCCCCCTTGCTGCCAGGAAATGACTGGGCGTTCAACCTGGCCATCCTCACCGACAAAATTCCATTTTGGAAAAGTCTGGGCTGGAGTCTGTATGTGGCGCTGGCCTCCACCGCGCTGACGCTGGTTTTTTGTTCCATGGGCGGTTATGCCTTTGCCATGTTCGAGTTCAAATTCAAAAAATCCTTGTTTTTGCTGGTCATGGGCACCATGCTGATTCCTTCATTTTTGAGCATGATCCCCACTTTCATGGTGATGGATGCCTTGGGCTGGATCGACCAACCCCGAGCCCTGTACATCCCAGGGGCGGCCAGCGCATTCGGCATTTTCTTGATGCGCCAATTCATCAGTGCGTCCATCCCCAAAGACCTGATCGAAGCAGCCCGCATGGACGGTTGCAGCGAGTTGGGCATTTACGCGCGCATCGTGCTGCCCCTGCTTCAACCCGCGTTGGGCACCTTGGGTTTGATCACCTTCATTGCATCGTGGAACAACTTCATCGGCCCCCTGATCGTGATGCGCTCACCCGAGATGTACACGCTGCCTCTTGCACTGCGCAGCATGCAAAGCCCTGTGAACACCGAATGGGGCGCTTTGATGACCGGTTCTGCAATTGCCACCTTGCCTTTGTTGGTCCTTTTTGTTCTCTCCTCGCGCCGACTGATCGATGGCCTGACCACCGGCGCCGTCAAATGAACCCTTGCCCCTTAATCACCAAGACCATGAGCCCTCAGCACACCCTTTCTCGCGCACATACATTCCCGGCAGACTTTGTTTGGGGGGTGGCCACCAGCTCATTTCAAATCGAAGGCGCTGCTCAGGCTGATGGCAAAGGCCCATCGATTTGGGACCGCTTTTGCCAAGTGCCAGGCGCCATTGCCGATGCCAGCGATGGCTTGGTGGCTTGCGAGCATTACGACCGCTGGCAAGCGGATGTGGAGTTGATTGCCAGTTTGGGCGTCAATGCCTATCGTTTCTCCATCTCTTGGCCACGCGTACAGCCTTTAGGCCATGGTGCGTTCAACGAAGCCGGTCTGAATTTTTATGCCCAGTTGGTGGATGCTTTGCTCGCCAAAGGCATTGCACCCTATGTCACGCTCAACCACTGGGACTTGCCGCAAGCCTTGCAAGACCAAGGCGGCTGGGCCAACCGCGACACAGTTCAGCACTTTGTCCATTACGCCAGCGAAATTTTCAAACGCCTGGGCAACCGTGTCGCGGCCTACACCACGCACAACGAACCTTGGGTGATTGCCGTGCTGGGCCACGAGAGCGGCATTTTTGCACCCGGCTTGAAGTCACGTGCTACGGCGGTGCAAGTGTCCCACCACCTCTTGCTCAGCCATGGCATGACCTTACAGGCATTGCGTGCGCAGGGCTGCACCGTGCCTTTGGGCATTGTGCTCAACCTCTCACCGACCGAGCCCGCCAGTGACTCTGCTGCAGATAAAGCCAAAGCCGTCTTAGAAGACGGTCGCTTGCTGCGCTGGTACATGGATCCGATTTTCAAGAAGGCCTATCCCCAGGACGTGATGGCCGACTTAGGCTCAGAGGCCCCGCACATCGAACCCGGCGACCTGGACATCATTGCCACACCCATGGACTATTTGGGCGTGAACTATTACACCCGCTCGGTCGTCAGCGCCGACGGCAGTTGGAAACCCCAAAACAGTGGGCTGCCCCTCAATGACATGGACTGGGAAATATTCCCCCAAGGCCTGACCCAATTGCTGGTGCGCATGCACCAAGATTACCCGCTGCCACCCATTTACATCACTGAAAACGGCGGCGCATTTCCAGACCCGTTGAAGGGCGGACAAGTGGATGACCAAGACCGTATCCGCTACATCGACCAACACATTGATGCACTCGCTCAAGCCATGGCGCAAGGAGTGCCGGTTAACGGGTATATGGTCTGGAGTCTGATGGACAATTTTGAATGGTCCTCGGGGTATGCCAAACGATTTGGCATCGTGCATGTGGACTACGCCAGCCAAAAACGAACCTTCAAAGCCAGCGCCCATTGGTATCAAGATTTCTTGAATTACCTACGACAGCAACAACATGACGCCCATGTCGGCAAGACTGCTGCGATGACTGGAGTGGACTGAAATGGGGCAAGACAGCCTGCGGCAAATTCACAAAAGCTACGACGACCATGCGGTCATTCGCGGCATTGACCTGGAGGTGAACGACGGCGAATTTCTCGTTTTCGTGGGTCCCTCGGGTTGCGGTAAATCCACCACCCTGCGCATGATTGCAGGACTGGAAAGCATCACCCAAGGAGACTTGTTCATCGATGGTCAGCGTGTCAACGACGTGCACCCTGCGCAGCGCGGTGCCGCCATGGTGTTCCAAAGCTATGCGCTTTACCCTCACATGACCGTGGCACAAAACATGGGCTTTGCCTTGAAGATGGCGGGTGTTTCTGCATCAGATCGTGACGTGCAAGTGAAGAGAGCGGCCGAGGTGCTGCGCATTGACCACCTGCTTGCACGTTACCCCAAAGAGCTGTCTGGCGGCGAACGCCAGCGCGTGGCCATAGGCCGCGCCATTGTGCGTAAACCTGAAGTCTTTTTGTTTGATGAACCTTTGTCGAATCTGGATGCTGCCTTGCGCGTGAACATGCGCATTGAGCTGACCCGTCTGCACAAAGAGTTGGGCACCACCATGATTTATGTCACCCACGACCAGGTCGAGGCCATGACCATGGGGGACCGGATTGCGGTCTTCAATCAAGGCCGCATTGAACAACTTGGCTCACCCTTAGACCTTTACAACCAGCCCGCCAATCTTTTCGTTGCAGGCTTTATGGGCTCGCCCAAAATCAACCTGATCCATCGCCCTGCGGCGCAGGTCCATCATGCGGCGGCCCAACTGTGGCAGCAGATGGGCGGCGATGCAGCCATGGGCGTTGAAAGCTTGGCGGTGCGTCCCGAGCACATTCAAATGACACCCCCCGAGCAAGGCGCGCCAGCGCAAGTGGTCCTGGCTGAACATTTGGGTGACAGTGTCATCGTGCACTTGCGCCTGGATGGTAGTGAAGAATTACTGCGCGCCAAACTCTCGGCCGATCACGGCCACTGGATCCCCGGGCAAGTGGCCGGCATTCGGGCGCACGATGATCACATCTTGAAATTCAACGCGCAAGGACTGCGCGTGTAGCATCTTTGCTCAACCCGCCAAACTGAGATGCATTGGCCGTTAGGCGAGTTCGTTACCTTACTGCGTGCAAATAAAAGCCCCAAGATCTGCAACCGCAGAGCTCGGGGCTTTTGAACGACCGCGTCTTATTTGGACCAATACACGTTGTCGATATAAAACTTGCTCGTATTACCCAAGTTTGTTGCTTTGCCTGTATTGGCATAACGGTCGGCAATCACCAAGGGATTGGTGACTTTCGTCAAATCCAATTTAGACTTACTGGCGTCCGTCAAGCCGTAAGCCATCGCCCCGAAAGGTGTGATGGCACTGATAGGGATCGACACGGCGTGCCAATTGCCATCATTCAAGTAGCCATAGCTGTTGTTAGCCGGATCGATGGCCAAATAAACATCGTAGGCACTGCCTGCGGCAGTCGTTCCGGTTAAAAATCCCACTTCAATCTTGCCGGGATAAGTCGTCTTCACGCTGAAGTTCAAACGACCGGATGTGGCGAACAAGGACAAATCATCCGACGTGGTTTGCAATGCCGCGATCAAGCCCCAACCCCAGGTGGTGGGCGCCGGCGTGATTTCAAGTGAATTGGGTCCATCACCCGGTGCAAACCCCAAAGTGCTCACACCCGCGTAGGCGGTGGCCGGGCTGTTCCAGCCCACCCACAAAATCGATTCGGTGGGCTTGACCTCACCAGTGTTGAGCGTGTCAGCGAAAACCGTGTACCGACTTGCAGTGACCGTGCCGTTGCTTTGTGTCGGGATGAAATACAAGGCATCACTCAAGCTGTAGGTTCCTGCCTCCCAGAGAGTATTGCTGTACAAGGATTGCACGACATAACGCGCTTTACGAGCGACATTGAAGAGTCCCCAGTTATCGTCCGCCTGTTTCCAAGGTTCATCGAACGCTTCAAAGTAGAAAATCGTCTTCGGTTTGGCCGAAGCAGATGAACTCAGCCAGGAGGTCAAACGATCGAAATACATCTTCTGATTGACAGGGTGCGCACGGTAATTTTCATTACCAGAAGCGATGGCTTTCCAACCGGTTTCGCCCACCACAATCGGCATGCTGTTCAAGCCCAGACTGTCCATGTTCGCTCTGACCGCCGCAAAGTCGCTTTGTGCTGCGCCCAAGGCCGCGTCCATCATGGCCGCTGCGCGCAAATTGGCAGCCACTGCTGTTTGCTGCCAATTCCACTTGGTCGCATCATGCACAGAGTCAGCCAATGGATAGGTGTGCATTGCCACAAAATCGACGGCGTTCAACACCGCTTTAGGATCTTGGTTGCCCGTTGCTTTGGCAAAAAATGCCCAATTGTCGTCGGTCGTCACTGGCTGGGTCACTTGACTGCGCACCGAGGTGATGTACTGGGCCATGCTCGCCACGGGGACTGCATTGAATGACCAATTGACCATGGTTTCGTTGCCCACGCTCAAGGCCAAAACAATCGTTTTGTAAGTGTTGGCCAGCGCGACCCCCCGTGCGATTTCGGCATTGTTGATCGTGGCTGAATCACCCGATTGAATCCAAACCCCCAACATCACTTTGATATCCAAGTTATTCGTTTGAATCGTTTGCAACACCAGTTTGGACACTGCATCCGAGCTGTCAAACAAACGAATCAAAGTAAATCCGCCAGTCTGCAGCAATCGCAGATCTTCCAACACATTCGCTGCGGAAATGACTTCGGTATTGCGGTTGGCTGTTCTGAAGGGTGAATATGAAACGGCTTTGCGCGTCCCGAAATCGGCGCTCAGTGCACGCATTTGCACACCACCTGAGGGCACCACACCGCCACCGCCGCATCCCACCAAGGCGAGCGCCAAGAATGCAGACAGAGTTGCTGTCAAACAGCGCATAAACAAAGATGGCATAGTGAATTTTTGAGAGTTTTTCATGAAAGTGTTCCTTGTCTGTCAGAACACGTAGACGGCACCCAGGCCAGCCCAGTTGCCTGATCGGGTGACCCGTGAATCCACATTGGTAAAGGCCGCATTGCCCGGCATGGACATGGGCGACAAGCCCAGACGGTCGTAAGTCACCATGCCGACAAATCCATACACCTGAAAGCCGTTGTTGTAGTTGTAATTCAGACCGACCGTGTTCACGTTCGCTGAATTGCTTTGACCCCGCTCGCTGGGGTTGGATGTGCTGGCTTTGCCCAAATGCACCATGCCTGTGGAGGCTGTCCATGGCCCCGTTTTATAGCGTGCGCCCAACATCCAATCAGTCGAGGTTGCTGCATAACCTGGATTGGCAACACCATTGAGTTGCCCCCCCCAATTCACGTTGAACATATTGTTCCACTGGGCCAACGCACCTGGCTGGGTGATCACTGCATAGGCTCCGCTCCAGCGGTTGCCGCGCACACCACCCGACACTTCGATTTGGGAGTCAAGCTGATAACGCGCCATCAGCATGGCAATGGACTGACCTGATCCGCCCAACTTGCCATCGTCGGCCACATTGGGCGTCAGACTGGTGAAGGGGCCGTGACTCCAGGCCTGCGGATTGCCATTACGGCTATCTTGGTACATCGCATCCATGACCAAGTCGCCCTTGTGGTACTGGGCATACAACTCTAAGAAACGCGGCTTGTGGATTTTGAAGTCACGATTGCCTTGGTCATAACTGGCTTCCAGGACCAAGTCACCCTGCGCCACATCCAACACACGCGAGGTGTAGCGCACGGCATTGGTCAACAAACCATAACCCGCTCCACTGGAGCCCCAGACATCGGCCACGCCCAGATTGGTACCGTAAGGATAGTCGGCAATGCTCCAGGTGCGCGTGGTCATCGCGCCCATACGCAGGCTGCCATAGTCGTCATGGCTAATGGCCACATTTTTCTCGTACCAAAATCCAGGAATATCCTCAGCACCATCACGCCAGCGCTGACTCAACAAGGCATTGACCTTAAAGCCACCCCCCAAGTCGTATTTCGCACCCAACCAGGGTTGAAAAAGGGTCACATGGGTATTGGACGTGCCATAGGGTCGCCCGGGAACCAAGTCATCGGCCCACAGACGTTGTTTGTTTTCTGCGGGGTACAGCTGGCAATCGGTGCAATGGTTGCTGCCTCGCTGCACCTCAACTTTGCCAAACCCTGTCAAGCTGAACATGCCGTCGGGTCCAAAGTCGATCGCCATCGCCGGGGCCGCTAAGCCCAATAAACCCCATATGGCGGCTGCGCCAGACAGGGCCATGCTGGTTCGCTGAGCACGCGACTGGCCAGGGCTTAATTTTGACAGTTGTAAATTCATTTTCTTGTCCATTTTGAAAGCGCTTTCATATTGAATGATAAAAGATTTAAAACGACCAATCAAGCTTCCCCCGTACACGTTTACCCTAGGCCAGGACATCTCAAAAGATGAAGATTTAAATCGAGAGCCCATCACGGGAAAACCCGTATAGCATCTTTGAAAGCGCTTTCATATAGTCACATCCATGAATCCACTTCGCCCTCTCACGCAGCCATGACCCCCCTGAACGCCACCCTGGGGGGGCTGCTGCTCAGCGCCCTCTTGTCCTGCGTGAATGCCCAAACCTTGCCCGCTGGGGCCGGTGCGCTGCTGCTGGCGCCGCAAGGAGGCGACCCAGCGCCACCGCCAGCACCCTACCGCTCTGCAGAACTGCTGCGCACGGCCGCCCAGACCAACCAGTGGTATTCGAGCTTGCTGTTCCATGCGGTTCCCGAGCCGCTGTATGCCCATCCGCTGAGCGTCAGGCCCACGGCGAAGGGTTTCGAAATGGCCATGCCTGTCAAGGCGGTGGTCCCGACAGAACGCAAGGACGTTGAAATCCATTACGCCCACCAAGGCGCAGTCACTTTTTCACCCCAGGCATTCGCGCCCACCAAGGCGGTCCTGAACAAAGCCTCAGATTGGGCGATTGACATTGGCATGTCGCAAGGCGCCAACCAATGGGTGGCCACCGTAGCCCACGGCAGCCCCTACGTGTCGTTCAGACTCACCGGTGATGTACTGATTGTGTGGCCATCTGCACCGAAAAACATCATTGAAAATCCTGATCCACGCATTCTGGCGGTGCAACTGAAAGACCAGGCCTATGCCGTCTTTGGTCCTACCGGTGTGCGCTGGGAAAAGCTATCGGCGACCCAATGGCTTGGCCACATGCCTGCCGGAAAAGGCTATTTCGCAGCCGCTGGTCTGCCCAAGACCGACAGTGCCACCCTGGCGCTGTTGTCACGCCATGCCTACACCTTCATCACCGACACACGCGTGAATTGGGCCTACGAACCCGAAAAAAGCCGTGTTCAATCGACCTTTGAAGTCAGCAACCAAACCATGGAAGGTGAAGTGGACACGCCCTTGCTGGGCCTGTACCCGCACCAGTGGCATCGCAACATGCGTCTGCCCGAATTGGCACCCGTCAGTTACAGCAGTCTGCGCGGCCCCATCAAACTGCTCGCCGCCAAAAGCTTCAGTACCAGCAGCACCTACCAAGGATTTGTGCCCTACTGGCCAGGCCTGGCAGCGGGGTCGAACGATGGTGATTTCAAAGACATTTTGAAAACCGACGTGCGCAATGCGCGCCGCATGATGTTGGAGATCGGACAAGGCCCTTATTGGCAAGGCAAAGGTTTGCAACGCATCGGCAAACTGATGGATGTGGTCGAGCAACAAGGCGATTTGGCAACGCGTGACCAACTGCTGGGTTTACTCAAATCCCGCGTCGAACAATGGTTCTCCGGCAAGGACCGCAAGACCTACTTCCATCTGGACAAAAAACTCGGCACTGTGACCTCATATCCCGAGGAGTACTTCAGCGTCGAGCAGATGAACGACCACCACTTTCATTACGGCTATTGGATTCGCACCATGGCGGACATTGCCTTGCGCGATCCCGCCTGGGCCAGCCAAGCGCAATGGGGCGGCATGGTCGACTGGTTGGTGGCGGACATTGCCACAACCGAGCGCGGGCGCAGTGACTTTCCATTCCTGCGCAACTTTGACCCCTACGAAGGCCATTCATGGGCTTCGGGCGTGGGTTTGGGCGCACATGGCAACAACCAAGAGTCGTCTTCCGAAGCCATCAACGCCTGGGCCGGCCTGATCCTGTGGGGTGAAATTACACACAACACACGTTTGCGCGATCTGGGCGTGTACCTGTACACCACCGAAATTGAAGCCATTGAACACTACTGGTTTGATGTGCACGGATTGGTCCTGCCACCTGAATACCAAAACGTTGAAGTGAGCATGTTGTTTGGCGGCAAGATCGCGCACAACACCTGGTGGATCGATGAGCCCCGTCAAATCAAGGGCATCAACTTATTGCCTTTGACCACAGCGTCGGTTTACCTGGGCCGTCACCCTGCTTACATCGAACGCAATGTGGCCGCCCTCAAACCCGAAATGGCCCTGTACGCCAGCCGCGGCAAATACGCCAACCCACCGGACATTTGGCAAGATATTTTTGCCAAATACCTGGCCTTGGCCAAGCCACAAGAAGCGCTGGACCAATGGAAACGCTGGGGCTCGTTTGAGCTGGGCGACACCCGCTCGCACGCTTTGCACTGGATGCTGAGCCTGAAGGAAATGGGCACGCCAGACTCTGGCGTGACGGCCAACACGCCCTTGTATTCTGTCTTCAAAACGCCTGAAGGCCGCAAGACCTATTTGGCCTTCAATGCGGGCTCCAGTGAAATGCAAGTGACTTTCAGCGATGGAAAAAAGATGACCGTAGCCGCTGGAAAGCTGGCACGTGAAAATTGAACCATGCCGACACTGGAAGACCCTGCTGCTACTGGCTGTAACGGCTTGTGGCGGTGGCAACCGTGATTCCGCAATGCCTCCCATGAACAACACTGACAAGCCCGGTTGGACCCTGATTTGGGCTGACGAATTCGATGTCAATGGCCTGCCCAATTCACGCCAATGGGCCTATGACACCGATCACAACCGCAGCGGCTGGTTCAATAACGAAAAACAGTATTACGCTGCCAACCGTCTGGAAAATTCACGCATCGAAAACGGTCTGCTCATCCTCACGGCACGCAAAGAACGTTTGAGCAGTGCGGTTGATTTTGGCGGCCAAAATTACACCTCGGCGCGCTTGGTCACGCGCGGGCTGGCCAGTTGGACCTACGGTTTTTTTGAAATCCGCGCCAAGATGCCCTGCGGGCAAGGCACTTGGCCGGCCATCTGGACCCTGGGTGTAGGCGGCGCCAATGGCCTGGTTTGGCCTGACGACGGCGAGATCGACATCATGGAATTCGTGGGCAGCAAACCCACAGAGGTCTCAGCCACAGTGCACAACGCCAAATACAACTGGCAAGGCGGCATTCCACCCACGACCCTGACTGCCGCCGTCCCCGACGCCTGCACCGCCTTTCACAACTACCAAATGACCTGGTCACAAGACAAGATCAGCATGGGGGTGGACGACCGCATTTATTTCGAATACTTAAACCCCAAAAATGGCGATCAGCGCGCTTGGCCCTTTGACCGCCCTCAGTACCTGCTGCTGAACATCGCCATTGGCGGCGACCTGGGCGGCGCCGTCGACGACCGCATCTTCCCGGTGGAAATGCAGATCGAACACGTGAGAATCTATAAAAAATCCACCCTTTGACGCAAGCAAGGGTAAGTCCTTATTTCCTTTCTATTGCAATTTCAAAGCCGTAACTTTAATATCTTGAAAACGCTTTCAGAGAGCGCTTTCAAATCTAACCACCAGGAGATGTACATGCAAGTAAGAACTTTTCATATCAACTTGGCAAGCCTTGCGCTCGTCACTTCAGCCATTCTGGTTGGATGTGGAGGAGGAAGTGCTTCCCCTCCTTCATTGACAAGCCAAACCATCAGTTTCAGCCCAGCATCGACTGGCTCTGTGGGAACGCCAATGACACTTTCGGCCACTGCCTCATCTTCCTTGGCGGTCAGCTTTTCCTCTTCCACAACGTCCGTTTGCACGGTGAATGGTTCAACCTTGACTTTGTTGGCTGCAGGAACTTGTACAGTCAAAGCAGACCAATCAGGCAACACGACCTACGCTGCCGCCCCACAAGCCTCAAGCAACATGACAGTTAGCGTTCCTGCTACGCCCAGCACGGTTATTGCCAGTTTGAGTGAGACCGGTGTTGCGGCTACAGGTTTTGGCAACATGGATGCTGCGGTCATTTCCGAACCTAACTTGACGACCAATAAAGTACTTCAATTGGTCAAACCCACCAACGGTGAAACTTGGGCTGGAGCCACGATCAATACTTGCGGCGCAGGGAAAATGGGCACAGTACCGACTTTGCCTTTGAGCAGCACCAACAAGACAATGACCTTGCGTGTTTACTCATCAGTTGCCAATGTGCCAATCCGTTTGAAACTTGAAGATGCATCTGATTCGACTCATTCTGTAGAAACAGAAGCCACTGTTGCGACAGCCAATACTTGGGAAACCTTGACCTTCAATTTTGCCAATCAGGCTACGGGTACTGCAGCGTTGAATACCGCCTACACCTTCAATAAAGCCAGTGTTTTCCCCAACTTCGGAACTACAGTCACTGCAGCAAGAACGTTCTACGTTGACGATCTGACATTCGTAGGATCATCGTCTGTCTCGCTGACTTGCCCTAATGCACCGGTAGCTGGCGTCCCCTCTGCTGCTGCAACGATACCTACAGCACTTGCAGCCAATGTGATCTCTATTTACAGCGATGCCTATCCAGGCAAAGTTGGCTTAGATACCAACCCGAATTGGGGCCAAACCACCGTCACCACTTCAACAGCAGTTGCTGGAGACAGTGTGCAAAAGTATGTCAATTTCAACTACCAAGGTATTGATTTTTCGAGCAGCACGGTCAATGTGACGTCCTATACATCCTTGCACATTGATTTGTGGTCCGCTGATGCAACATCGGTTGATGTATTCATCGTCGGCAGTGCAGGCGAGGTGTCGGCACCAGTCACACTGACGGCATCAGCTTGGAAGAGTATCGATATTCCATTGTCAAGTTACAACACCGATAAAACGGCTATCAAACAAATCAAACTGGTATCAACACCGTTTGGCGGAACAACTGTTTACATGGACAACTTGTACTTCAAAAAATAACTTAACCCCCTGAAGGGGTTGGTTCCCAAGCTGACTTTTTAGCACCGCAGGGTCTAAAAAGTCAGCTTTTTTTACGTTTCATAAAATCAATATTTTGCAAAATTGAAACTTGTATTGACAACGCTGCGATGCAGTTTTTTGAAGTTAGTCGGGTCATTTCATCCAAATCTCCCCCCCTCAAATCAGCTAAGGTGCATGCAATTAGAGGCAATTCCGCAGGCTCATTGCGACCCTGCGCCTGCCCTTGCGCCCGCTGCTCCGCCGTTCGATAGACCCACTGCGGCGGGATGTCAGGGGCATCGGTCTCCAGCACGATGGCGGACAGTGGCAAGGTAGCGGCCAGATGCCGCAGTTGGGTCGCGCGTTCAAAGGTCATGGCGCCACCAAAGCCGAGTACAAAACCCAGGTCGATAAAAGCCTGGGCCTGCTGCAGGCTGCCATTAAAGGCGTGGGCAATGCCGCCTTGCACCTGGGTTTGCCGCAGGCCTTTGAGCAGCATGTCGGCCGAGCGGCGCACGTGCAGGATCACGGGCAAGCCGTGTTTGCGCGCCAGTTGCAGTTGCGCGGTGTAAAAGTGCCATTGCTTCTCGCGCAGGTCGGGCTCGCACAGGATAGGCACGAAATAGTCCAGGCCAATTTCACCCACCGCCACCAGGCGTGGATCACCGCGACTCAAAGTCAGCAACTCATCCAAAGCCTGTAAATCATCGTCTTGCGCCTGCGGCACATACAGGGGATGGATGCCCAGGGCGTAAACGTCGCCATAGCGATGCGCCACCCCGCGCACCTTGGCCCAGTTGGCGCGCTCCACGGCCGGGATCACGCAAAGGGCAACCCCCGCATCGCGCGCACGTTGGCGCACCGCGTCGCGGTCGGCATCAAATTCAGCGGCGTCCAGGTGGCAATGGGTGTCGATCCACATGGCGGTGTTGGGATGAATGGCGTTGAAAGTTCAGCCCAACGCCTCGGGCAACACATCAGGCACCAAGCGACCTTGCACCAATTTCACTTGGCGGCTGCATCGCGCGGCCAACTGCGGATCGTGGGTGACCACCACAAAGGCGGTGCCCACATCGTGGGCGAGCTGCAGCATCAGATCGAACACGCCTTCAGCGGTGCTGCGGTCCAGGTTGCCGGTAGGCTCGTCGGCCAGCACGCACGCGGGCTGCGTCACCAAAGCACGGGCAATCGCCACGCGTTGGCGCTCACCACCCGACAGCTCAGCAGGGCGGTGCTGCAAGCGGTCTTGCAAGCCCACTTTGGTCAGCCAAGTCTCGGCCGCAGCGGCCGCTTCAGCGCGCGGCATGCGGCGAATCCACAAGGGCATGGCCACATTGTCCAGCGCGCTGAACTCGGGCAGCAAATGGTGAAACTGGTACACAAAGCCCAGGTAGCGGTTGCGCCACTGGCCTTGCTCAGCGGCTCTCAGCTGCGCCAGGGCCTGGCCTTTCAAATGCACCGTGCCTTGGGTGGGCTTTTCCAAACCCCCGAGCAAGTGCAGCAATGTACTTTTGCCCGAACCCGAGGCACCGACGATAGCCAAGGTTTCGCCCGCTCGCACCTCGAGGTCAACCCCCTTCAGCACGGTCACGTCGAGTCGGCCTTCGGTAAAGCGCTGGGTCAAGCCCTGGGCTTGCAGAACGAGATCATTCATAGCGCAGCGCCTCCGCTGGATTGACTTGGCTGGCGCGCCAGCTCGGATACAAGGTGGCGACAAAGGCCAGCACCAAAGAGATGATCGCGACAGGCACGATGTCCGTACTTTGCGGCTCGCTGGGCATGCGGCTGATCAGGTAGATGTCTTTGGGCAAAAAGCTGGCATGGAACAAAGCCTCCAGCGCAGGCACGATCACGTCAATGTTGAAGGCCACCAGCAAGCCCAGCCCCAGTCCCGTCAAAGTGCCGATCACGCCGACCATGGCGCCCTGCACCACAAACACGCCCATGATGCTGGCCGGGCTGGCGCCCAGGGTGCGCAAGATGGCGATGTCGGCGCGCTTGTCGGTGACCGTCATCACCAAGGTGCTGACCAGGTTGAACGCAGCGACGGCCACGATCAAGGTCAAGATGATGAACATCATGCGTTTTTCCACCTGCACCGCCGCAAACCAGGTGCGGTTTTGCTGCGTCCAGTCGCGCACCAGCACCTCGGGCGGCAACACCGCCGCCAGCTCATAAGCCACTTGCCGGGCTTGGTGCAAATCGCTCAGCTTCAAGCGAATGCCACTCGGCCCTTCGAGCCGAAAGATGCGGCTGGCATCGTCCACATGGATCAAAGCCAGGGCTGAGTCGTATTCGTAATGGCCCGAACTGAAGGTGCCGACCACGGTCATTTGCTTCAAACGCGGCACCACCCCGGCCGGTGTGATTTGACC
>Ga0114964_10001168_pt1 | contig 19381 bp, 20 predicted proteins | sample C_131016_MF_Meta_FD_92638 | JGI IMG/M metagenome (GOLD analysis project Ga0114964, IMG submission 92638) | Freshwater microbial communities from Lake Croche, Canada to study carbon cycling - C_131016_MF_MetaG | ecosystem: Environmental > Aquatic > Freshwater > Lake | place: Lake Croche, Canada... | reverse complement strand
TACAATGCTTATTTGAATGCTTATGTGAAGGATGGATGAAGGTTATGTGAAAAAAATAGCGCCACGAATGGCGCTAATAAAGGGAGTTAATGCTTAGGAGAAGCATTAATGCAATCTTAAGTTAAAGAAATGTCAGTTTGATGACGTTTTTAGTTTTTTGCTATGCAAGTAGTCGGTAATCATTTTGAGCGTTTTACTTGTCCTCGCGATTTCTTCTGAAGAAACCTGATGCACACTGCTCACAACTTTTTGATAGGTGATGGGACTGTTAATTTCTGTGGTTTTTCTATGCCTAATTAATTCCATTACTTCATTCATGTGCTAACTCTTGACCTATTATGTTATTCAACTGATGAGCAATTATCTCAAGGCAGTGTTGCAGTATTGTTTCTAATATCCAGATTTATCTCGGGATCTAAAAAACAGGTCTTCAGATAAACCTTCTTGATCCACTAGATAAATTAATCTCCATAATTTTATTAAATGAAGTTGAAATTAATAAACATTCCCCCTTAATAATGGCATGGGTTAAAAATGGGATATGGTAAGTTTTGTTTTTCTTAAGCTCGGTATCAGAGACTGTGACAGTGGCGCTAATTAAATCTAAAGTAAGAATTGTCCACCGTTTAATTTCATCGTTCATGAGTGAGATTTCTTTTTAATGTTCAGTGATGGCAAGAATAAGGCAGTTTGGCATTCAGACAATTTTGCACGGAATTAAAGCATCTTCATCGAAGCGATAGGTGGCACATAAGCGATGATAACCGTCGGCGATGATCAATTTTCGATTTGATTGATCCCTGACAAGCAATAAGGGGGAGAGCGCTTGATGCGTTTTTATTTTTTTAATGTCTCTTCGAACATGCAAGTCACTAATGCCCAAAAGAGAGGAGCTTGAAGCCCTGAAAATGTCTTTGGCTTTAAAGTGAGTGATGGCGGCTTGTTGTAATCCTTCAACCAGTAACGCAGTAGACTTCTCATCAAACAGCAAGCTTAAGTATGAGGCGGCAGCAGGGTAGTCATGATCTTCTGGCGCTTCTAGCCATTGAAGTTCAGTTTTATCTTTTCTAGGCATCCCAGATGCTCCCTCTATCGATTGATTCTTTACTTAAGGTAAAGAATAGTAACGAGTCTAGCGTAGTCAATTTTTATGACAAAACCATGAAATTTGTGTGACGGTTAGGCGTGTGAGGTGACTATTAGATGGAAATGACCGAGACCTATTGTTTAGCGATGTCCTTCTTTTGCCATGTTAATCGAGTACTTTGGGATTTCAATCACTAAATCTGTAGTCCCAACAATGGCTTGGCAAGACAGCCTAGAATTGGGCTCCAGCCCCCATGCTTTGTCTAGTAGGTCCTCTTCCTGATCCTCGGCTTGATTGAGGCTCTGATAGCCTTCACGGATAATCACGTGGCATGTCGTACAAGCACACACTTTATCGCATGCATGGTCAATGTCGACCTCATGACTTAATAAAGTTTCGCAAATGGATTCTCCGATATTGGCTTCGAAGGCCAGCCCTTCTGGGCAGAGTTCTTCATGTGGCAATACGATAATTTGTGGCATGTTATATTTCCAATAGCGAGTTTTTTCGCGTCGAATGATTATAAAACGAGTTTGTTGAGATCTTGTCCTGCAAATGCTTTTTTCACTGACTCGTCCATCCTTCTCGCCGCAAAGTTTTCGCTCGCATGGTTGAGTGCTTCAACTGAACTCACGATTTTATCCTTGTCATTGCTTGCACAGGTGTTTTTTAGGCTGGCTAATTCTGCCTCAATTGCAATTAGCTCATCAGCAGTTAATAAGTGACCATCTTGCAAAATCGCCGCATTAATGGCTTCGATTAATCGATCTGCATCTACGATGGCTTCTCGCAATGCACGGGATTGCTTATCTTGTTCAGCTAGGCCAAAAGACGATTTCAACATGTTGGTGATTTCATCTTCAGTTAATCCATAAGATGGCTTCACTATAATTTCAGCAACAACGCCGGTTGATTGTTCTCTCGCTGTCACTGATAACAATCCATCCGCATCCACTTGGAATGCCACTCGAATTCTGGCCGCACCTGCTGCCATTGGTGGGATGCCCCTTAATTCAAACCTGGCGAGTGAGCGGCAATCGGAAACTAATTCGCGCTCGCCTTGTAAAATGTGAACGCTCATTGCTGTTTGACCATCTTTAAAGGTCGTGAAGTCCTGGGCCCGAGCGATCGGGAGCGTAGCATTCCTAGGAATAATGCGCTCAACTAAGCCGCCCATCGTTTCTATTCCTAATGAGAGGGGGATCACATCCAGTAACAATAAATCATTCTCGCTACGATTGCCTACCAGGGCATTGGCTTGAATAGCAGCGCCTAATGCGACGACTTTGTCTGGGTCTAAATTGGTGAGGGGTTCTTGTTTAAAAAATGCCGCGACTGCTTGACGTATTTGTGGCATCCGTGTGGCGCCACCTACCATGACAATCCCATTGATGTCATCGATTGAAAGATTGCTATCACGTAATGCTTTGCGAGTTGGGTTAAGTGTTTTAGTCACTAAGGTTTGGGTGAGTTCTACCAATTTTTCAGCGCTTAATTTGATATTCACCAATTTGCCATTACTCAGCACACTGGTGATTTGTGCGTCAGAATTTTCGCTTAACCACTCTTTGACTTCGCGCGCTTTTGTCAGTAAGACCCTGGTGTCTTCTTGATTCAGTGGAGGAAGTTTTGCTTCAGCTAATATCCAGCAGAAAATACGGTGATCGAAGTCATCTCCCCCTAAAGCAGAGTCGCCATTAGTCGCCAGCACTTCAAAAATCCCTTTAGCTAAGCGCAGAATGGAGATATCAAAAGTCCCTCCACCTAGGTCGTAAATGACATAAACGCCCTCGGAAGCATTATCTAAGCCATAAGCGACTGCAGCTGCTGTCGGTTCGTTGAGTAAGCGTAAAACATTCAGCCCAGCTAAGCGTGCTGCATCTTTGGTGGCTTGGCGCTGCGCATCATCGAAATAAGCTGGGACGGTGATCACTGCGCCAGTCAATTCTCCGCCTAATGCTTTTTCAGCACGACTTTTCAATGATCGTAGAATCTCAGCTGAAATTTCTACAGGACTTTTGATTCCTGCACGCGTTTCAATTTGGACCATTCCTACCCCGGTGTCTCGGAATTGATAGGGGATATGGGTCGTATCTGGAATGTCGTTAATGCCCCGCCCCATAAATCGTTTTACAGAGCTGATGGTATTTTTAGGATCACTACTTTGCGCCGCTTGAGCAGATAGTCCAACGCTAATGTTGCCGTCTTCTTTATAGCGAACGACTGAAGGTAAGAGAGCATGACCATGCTCGTCTTGCAGGACGGTGCTCATCCCACTTTGTACAGTGGCAACGAGCGAGTTTGTGGTACCAAGGTCAATGCCAATGGCTAATTTATGCTGATGAGGCGCGGCGCTCATCCCTGGTTCTGCGATTTGTAATAAGGCCATTTAAAGTTTAATTTTCTAGCGTTTCGATAGCATGATTGATATCACTAATAATTTTATCAATAAAGCTGAGTTTTCTGACGGTCTCACTCGCATCTAAGTAGGTTTTTAGATTAAATTGCGTATTTAATTCTAATGCCAATGATTTGGCGATGGATCTCACCTCATTTAACAAGGCATCTAAGGATGCAATGTCATGGTGGGTATTTGCATCCTCGATGACCTCCCGCCATTGCATTTGTTGCATCAGAAAATCAGTGGGCATTATGGTGTTATTTTCATCTAAGGTATCTACACCGTTAAGCTGAAGCAGGTAGCGTGCACGGGCTGTCATGTTTTTTAATGTTTGATAAGCGGCATTGACTTGGGTCGCAACTTGCATTGATTGCATGCGTTCATTGGGACTGGCGTTTACAAAGCGGTCTGGATGCACTTCAGTTTGAAGCTGGCGGTAATGCTGGTCGAGCAAAGCTAAGTCAATGTTAAATTGTGCTGGGATGGCTAATAATTCGAAATAATTTCTTTGCAACAAATCCATGTGCTGTCTTAAATGGTAAAACTTTCGCCACAACCACATTCATCTTTAACGTTTGGATTCTTAAATTTGAAGCCTTCGTTGAGCCCCTCTTTGGCAAAGTCCAACTCCGTTCCATCGATATAAACTAAGCTTTTAGGATCCACGATTACCCTCACGCCGTGGCTTTCAAACGACATATCTTCAGGGTGCATCTCGTCGACAAACTCTAAGGTGTAAGCCATGCCAGAGCAACCGGTGGTTTTTACACCCAGGCGCAGACCAATTCCCTTGCCACGATTAGCCAAGAATTTCTCTACGCGCTGCGCTGCTGTTTCTGTCAGTGTAATTGCCATAAGTCTTGATCAGTCTTTATGCGGGTTGTTTTGATTTTAAATCAGCAACCGCTGCTTTAATGGCATCTTCTGCTAATACTGAACAGTGGATTTTAACTGGAGGCAATGCAAGCTCTTCAGCAATGGCTGAGTTTTTAATTTCAGCGGCTTGGTCTAACGTTTTTCCTTTAAGCCATTCTGTCACCAGTGAGCTAGAGGCGATCGCTGAACCACATCCGTAAGTTTTAAATTTGGCATCTTCGATAATGCCGCTGTCATTGACTTTGATTTGTAGTTTCATAACGTCACCACAGGCTGGCGCCCCAACCATCCCCGTTCCAACATTGGGATCATTTTTATCAAGTGTGCCAACATTACGAGGATTCTCGTAATGGTCTAGTACTTTGTCTGAATATGCCATTTTGTTACTCCTTTTAGTGGGCAGTCCACTCAACTTTACTTAAATCAATACCATCTAAATGCATCTCCCAAAGTGGAGATAATTCACGTAATTTACCAATTTTGCTTTTCATCAAAGCAATCGTGTAATCAATATCCTCTTCGGTCGTAAAACGGCCGATCGAGAACCGAATCGAACTATGCGCAAGCTCGTCAGAACGACCTAAGGCACGTAGCACATAGCTGGGCTCAAGGCTGGCTGAAGTACATGCCGAGCCGCTTGATACAGCAATATCTTTTACCGCCATGATCAGTGACTCGCCTTCGACAAAGTTAAAGCTAATGTTCAGATTATGTGGCACACGTTGACTCATGTCACCATTCACATAGACTTCATCAATTTCTTCTAAACCGGATAGCAATCGATCTCGCAAGCGGAGGATTTCTAAATTTTCTGTTTGCATTTCTAAACGCGCAAGTCTAAAAGCCTCACCCATGCCGACTATTTGGTGTGTTGCGAGCGTGCCTGAACGCATGCCGCGCTCATGCCCGCCACCGTGCATCTGTGCTTCGATACGAATGCGCGGTTTACGGCGAACATATAAAGCACCAACCCCTTTAGGCCCATAGGTTTTATGTGCTGAGAAGCTCATTAAGTCCACAGGTAGCGTTTCTAAATCGATGGCTACTTTTCCTGTCGCTTGCGCAGCATCTACATGGAAAATGATATTGTTCTCACGACAGATATTGCCAATCGCGGTGATGTCCTGAATGACGCCGATTTCATTGTTGACTAACATGACGGAGGCTAAGACGGTATCTGGGCGAATTGCCGCTTTGAATTTTTCCAAATCAATTAAGCCGTTGGGTTCGGGTGCGAGATAGGTCGCAGTGAAGCCTTGGCGCTCTAAATCCCGCACTGCATCGATGACCGCTTTATGTTCAGTTTGTACAGTGATGATGTGCTTGCCTTTGGTACTGCTATAAAAGTTTGCTGCGCCTTTAATGGCAAGGTTATTGGATTCGGTTGCGCCAGAAGTCCATACAATTTCTCGCGGGTCGGCATTCCCCAGCTTTGCAACTTCATCACGTGCTTCTTCAACAGCTTGTTCTGCAGTCCAGCCGAAAGAGTGGCTGCGGGAGGCTGGATTACCAAAATGTTCCGTAATGTACGGAATCATTTTTTCAGCAACGCGCGGATCAACCGGCGTGGTGGCTGAGTAATCAAGATAAATTGGGGTATGTACGGTCATATTGTTCCTGTAGCACTTTTTTACTTAAAATTTTGATGACTTCTTATACTGCAATCGCGGTCAGTTGGCGTAATCGCTGAACTTCAGTTTTCAAGGTTGTAACCAAATCATTTAATTGCTGATGAGTATTACTTGCACCAAAGCTCACACGAACAGCACCCCTTGCGATGTCTGGTGACACCCCCATTGCCATGAGTACATGACTCGGTTCGGTGCTGTCGCTAGAGCATGCTGATCCGCTAGCAACAGCAAATCCTTTTCGATCTAACGCCATGACGAGCGTTTCGCCCTCAATTTCATTGAAAGCAAAAAAACTGGTATTCGTTAAACGATTGCTTTTATTCCCAAAAACATTGGCACCCATCGCTTTTAGCTCAACCTCTAGGGTGTCGCGAAGTTTTTTAGTGGTTTCGGCCCGTGTTTCCAACTCATTTTTCAGGAGTGCGCAGGCCGCGCCAAAGCCAACAATAGCCGCGACATTTTCAGTACCGCTTCGCAATCCTTTTTCTTGGCCGCCACCATGCAATAGAGGGCGAATATCGACGCGTTTATTCAAAATTAAAGCGCCAGCCCCTTGTGGGCCATTCACTTTGTGCGAGGAGACGGTCATGGCATCTACACCAAGAGTTTCAAAGCTAAGCGGAATTTTCCCAAGCGCTTGCACGGCGTCAGTATGGAATAAAGCCCCTTTTGATTTTGCAATTTCAGCCAGCATTGCAATCTCTTGAATCACGCCAGTTTCGTTATTCGCAAGCATCACGGAAACTAAGCTAGTCGGTTTTTCTAGAGTGACTTCCAGCCCTAATGGGTCAATTTTACCGAAATGATCTGCCGCAACGATTGCAACGCGATAGTTTTGTGAACGCAATGCAAAAGCGGGCCTGGTCACAGAGGGGTGCTCAATGGCACTCACTGCAATTTGATGACTGACATCATGATTAGAGGTTATGCCGTTAATGGCGAAATTATTAGACTCTGTCCCGCCGGCAGTAAAGACGACTTGTGACGGGTGCGCGCCGGTGGCTTCAGCAACCTGTTCTCGCGCTTGATCTAAGGCTTGGCGTGCGGCACGGCCATACAAGTGGCGACTAGTCGCATTGCCATATTGATTGGAAAAGTAAGGCAACATGACTTCGAGCACTCTAGGGTCGACGAGCGTGGTGCCATTGTTATCTAAATAAATGTGCTGATGCGTCATTAATTAGTCCAACATTGCTTCAGCGCTGAAATCTTTTTTCACATTAAAAGCAATTGGTTTGTGCTCGCCTTTGGAGCGAGCTTCATTACTAGCCACCAGGTCCGCCAAGGAGATGCCTGCAAGATATTCTAGAATTTTTACATTGAGACTAGACCATAAATCATGGGTCATACAGCGCCCCTCATCGTGGCAATTTTCGTTTCCGCCACATTGTGTCGCATCAATTAACTCGTCTACTGCGCTGATAATTTCTGAGATGGATATCTTGTCTAATGTTTTGGCAATACGATATCCCCCGCCTGGACCCCTAACACTTTTAACTAAGCCGCATCTGCGAAGACGGCTGAATAGTTGCTCTAGATAAGACAAGGAAATGCTTTGGCGCTCACTGATCCCAGCTAAAGTCACTGGCTTGTCAGCCTCGTTGATTGCGAGGTCTAACATGGCGGTGACTGCAAATCGACCCTTGGTGGTTAATCGCATTGCTTATTTCCCTATGAATTAGATACGTTAGTGATTGATGAGCTTTCTCATCAATAAAATAATGGTAAACTTTATAATAACCTAACACTTTAGTCAAGTATTATTCTGGAGCGCTTATGGTGTTTTTAAGATTGAGACGAGTTCTTTGAGGCCTCAAATCTACAACACCATGCCATCATATTTCTATATACTTGTCATCAAAATGTAACAATCATATGATTTATAAAATGTTATATTCTCGCATGTTGTAGTTAGGCATTTAAATAAGGCAAAGGGAGTTGTTGAATGAAGTCTACTAATGATGATTATATTCAAAAAGCAAAGGGCTTGAGTCAAGAAGAGCGTGATCGTCTGCTTTCACGTATGGTTGGAAAATTACCAAAGCGCTTACAAAAAGAAAAATTAACGCCTGATGAAGCGATTGCAATTCAACTGGAAGTTGAAGAGGAACAGTTGCAAGAGTGGCGCATCAATATGGCTGCAATAAAAGAGAAAGCAGAAAAAGCAAAAGCAAAAGCAGATGAAAAAGAAGCGAAAGCTAAATCTGTTAAAAAAGCACCTGAGAAAAAAGTAGCGGTTGCTAAGCCAAGTCTTGCCACAGCAAAAACCGCTGTAGCAAAAACAACAACAGTTAAGTCAGCTGTCAAAGCTAAACCTGATGTAAAAACGGCTGCTAAAACGACTGCAACAGCTAAGAAGTAATGAAAACGTTTTTAGTCGCCAATCCTAAAGGCGGCAGTGGTAAAACTACGCTCGCGACCAACTTAGCTGGTTACCTTGCCAGCAGCGGGCGTCACGTTGCGCTTTCTGATATGGATAGACAAGAGTCATCTCTTGGATGGCTTGAGCGCAGGTCAGTAGAATTGCCAATCATCTATGGCTTAAATGGTAGAAGTGGGCATTTGAATAGTATGAGTGCCCATATGAATGTGATTGACTCTCCGGCTGGCTTGAGGGGTGACAAGCTTAGTGAGGCAGTTAAAGCCGCAGATTGGGTGATCGTGCCCATGCAATCTTCCTCCTTTGATATCAATGCAACCCAGGACTTCTTGGAAGTACTTAGGGAAGAGAAGTCGGTTCGTAAGGGTAAAGCATTCGTTGCAATGGTTGGGATGCGCGTTGACCGAAGAACAAAGTCTGCGGCTAGGCTGGAGCAATATTTAGCTGAGGCAGATTTTCCAGTAAAAGCTTACTTGTCGGACGCACAAATTTACCAGCATTGTGCAGAGGTTGGGGCAACTATCTTTGATATGCCTGCTTCAAAAGCCAATAAGCATATAGCCCAATGGGCGGATTTATTAAACTGGCTAGACATCTACAAGCTTTAATCCACAATTCTAGAGATTCAATATTTTATGCATGATTAATAAAGCATAGAATGTCATGTTTTCGTAACAATTCTAAGTTTAAATGGTGAATAATTTTGTCGGCTAGTTATAAATTGAATACACAACATTTTGTTAATCGTGAGTTGGGCCTTCTTGCATTCAATAAGCGTGTGCTTGCACAGGCTGAAGATGACCGCGTCCCCTTGCTCGAGCGTTTGAAGTTCTTATGCATTTTTAGTAGCAATATGGATGAGTTTTTTGAGGTCCGTCTTGCAGGTGTTAAGCACCAAATTAAGCTAAATGATAAGCATGCCGGACCTGATGGTCTTAGTCCTAAACAGGTCTTTGATCAGGTGGTGATAGAGGCCCATGCCCTAATCGCTCATCAATATAAAATTCTCAATGAAGTTGTATTGCCTAAGTTAGCGCAAGAAAATATTCATTTCTTAAGGCGTGCAAGTTGGAATGATATTCAACGCGCATGGATATCTGAATATTTCTTTCGTGAATTAATGCCAATTCTTACGCCGATTGGTTTAGATCCAGCGCATCCATTTCCGCGAGTTTTAAATAAAAGTTTAAACTTTGCAGTGGAGCTAGAAGGCAAGGATGCTTTTGGACGAAATTCAGGTGTAGCCGTTGTGCAAGCCCCCCGTGCATTACCGCGTGTGATCAAACTTCCCCCCGAAATTGCTGGGGGTCAAAATGGATTTGTTTTCCTATCTTCAATTTTGCATGCGCATGTGCATGAATTGTTTACCGGCATGACGGTTAAAGGCTGTTACCAATTCCGTGTGACTCGAGACACGGAACTTTCACTCGATGATGAAGATGCAAAAGACCTTCGTGTCGCGCTTCAGGGTGAATTGTCTCATCGCCAGTTTGGCGATGGCGTCCGTTTAGAAGTGGCGGACAATTGTCCACCAGAGATGACGGCATTTTTGCTTGGGCAGTTTGGGCTCACGAAAGATGACTTATATCAAGTAAATGGGATTGTTAACTTAGTACGATTGATGCAGATTCCAGATTTTGTTGATCGTCCAGATTTGAAATTCTTGCCTTACACTCCCAGTCAGCCTAAAGAACTACACAAAGACAGTGATATATTTAAAGCGATTCGTAAGCAAGATATTTTATTGCACCATCCCTATCAGTCATTCAACCCTGTGATTGATTTTATTACACAGGCAGCTGAAGACCCAGACGTATTGGCGATCAAGCAAACTTTTTATCGCACCAGTGCGGACTCCAAATTAATGACTGCATTGATTGTGGCTGCTCAAAGCGGTAAAGAAGTGACAGTGGTGGTTGAGCTGTTCGCCCGTTTCGATGAGGAAGCTAATATTAATTGGGCTGCAAAATTAGAAGATGCTGGCGCTCATGTGGTTTATGGGGTTGTTGGACATAAAACCCATGCAAAAATGGCCATGGTTGTGCGAAGAGAGGATCAAAAGCTTCGCCGTTATGTTCATCTTTCAACCGGTAACTATCACCAAAGAACGGCTAAGCTATATACCGATTTTGGTTTGTTAACATCTAATGAAGAGATATGCAAAGACGTAAATGATGTGTTCGCTCAACTAACTGGCTTGGGTAAGTCTAATAAGCTCAATCATCTATGGCAATCACCATTCACGCTTCATAGCAATTTAATCAAAGCAATCGAGCAAGAAGCCGAAATTGCAAGGTCTGGGAAAAAAGCGCACATCATTGCCAAAATGAATGCTTTGTTAGATGCTGACGTTATTCGTGCTTTATATGAAGCATCGGCTGCTGGCGTTCAAATAGATTTATTGGTGCGAGGCGTTTGCGCACTCAAGCCTGGCATTCCAGGTGTTTCAGAAAACATTCGCGTTCGCTCAGTGGTTGGTCGGTTCTTAGAGCATACCCGTATCTTTTATTTCCATCATCATGGCGAAAACCACCTTTATCTGTCGAGCGCTGATTGGATGTATCGTAATTTCTTTAAACGAATAGAAGTTTGCTTTCCGATATTGGACCCTAAAGTTAAAAAACGGGTCATGAGTGAAGGGCTTGAGATTTATCTAAAAGACAATTTGAACGCATGGGAAATGAATGCAGATGGCCAGTACCATTTGCGCCCAAGACGCGGCCTACCTCTAAGCGCTCAGCAAAGTTTGATGCAAGATTACGGACAGCCTTTCTAGTAAAGGCATCTAATCTCAGAGGATTAAGCCTGGCTTAGCACTTAAGCCAGGTTCAGCGTAATGTTAATGTCTTTCCAGTAGCCAACTTCTGCGATTAACTCAGCTTGAGTGAGTGGGTTTTCAGACAACCATTTCTGTTCTACATCTAAACCAAATCCTAATTTTGACCAAGCTAGATTTAATTCCGGCGGTTGGATGTCTTGTCTATTGCGGTGAAATAGAACAGCTAAACGGAATATCATCGATAAAACACAGAGGTCTTCACTTACTAGGGGCATTGGAAGTTTAGCTAGAGAGCGGCGCTGTGAGCGCACAAGAAATCCAATCGTTTCTTGTTCCATTTTAGAAAAGCCTGGCATATCTGCATTCTCAATAATGTATGCAGAGTGTTTGTGATATCCACTATGCGCAATCGAAATACCAATTTCATGTAACTGGGCAGACCAAGTAAGGTATTGTTTAGCAACATCAATATCCATCGAGAGCTTGTTTTCTACTGAGGTCAATAGATTTATTAAAAGATCTTTAACGCGTTTTACTTGGGCTTTATCAACATGATAGCGTCGCATAAAACTGTTGACTGTCGCTTGGCGAGTGTCTTGATGTTGCATACGACCAAGAAGTTCATAGAGTACGCCTTCACGCAGTGCACTATTTGCTACGGTTAAACTTTTAATATCAAGCTCCTCGAAGGCGGCAAGCATAATCGCGAGGCCACCTGAAATGACGCTTGCACGATCAACGCTAAGACCATTCAGTTGAATTTTCTTGAATTCTTTGGCCTTGATTAAAATTTGACGAAGCTCTCTTAACCCTTCAATCGTGACATCCCCATTGGTGATGTTATTAAGACGTAAAACTTCTCCAAGTGAGCGAGCAGTTCCTGAAGAGCCCACGGCTTCTTGCCACTGTTTAGCATTAAAGGTTTTTGAAATACTTTGAATTTCAGCCGCGGCTGAAATTCTAGCTTTCTCGAAAGCGGCTTCTGTTATTTTTTCATCTGGAAAGAATTTAAGACTGTAGCTCACGCAGCCCATATATAAACTTTCCATGTGAATAGGCTCAAGCCCTTCACCAATAATAAATTCGGTCGAGCCCCCTCCAATATCGATGACTAAACGTTTGTGATCCGCTTTAGGCAAGCTATGGCTTACGCCTACAAAAATCATTCTTGCTTCTTCACGGCCGGCAATGATTTCGATAGGAAACCCTAACGCCTCTTCAGCAGCCTTTAGCAATTCAGGAGCATTTTTAGCAACGCGAAAAGTATTTGTAGCTACGGCACGTACCGCTTTGATTGGTAGTCCACGAAGACGCTCTCCAAAACGTTGTAAGCATTCGATTGCACGTTTTTGAGTTTCTTTATCTAGTGTTTTGTCTTCGGATAACCCAGCCCCTAGCCGGACTAATTCACGCATGGAATCGTGAAAAATAAGGTGGTCATCAACAACTTTTGCCATTTGTAATCTAAAGCTGTTTGACCCTAGATCTATGGCGGCAATTTCTGAAAACGGAATATTGGTATTGGACAAAACTTACCTTTTTAATAATAGCTAATTACTTAAAACGAGAATTAAAGTTAGACACTCTAGGTGACAACTTCATGTTTTATATAAGTCCTTAGTTGTTGAATGAGCGCTTATAATTTCTTAAAAGCATCGACATCAAATGCTTTACCAACGTTCGCATCTGACTCAACATCGGCACCTAGTTTATTCAATTGCGCCATGACCTCTTGTAATTTCAAGTCCTGGGCTGCTGCATGGTCAAGCAGTGCATGAATGGCTTTTGTCATTGGATCATTAGCATTATCACTAATTGCATAAGCTGAAAAACCTATTTTTTCAGCCATCTCATCGCGTTGTTTGTTTGTTTCAGGCTCAATAATTCTTGCTGGGATGCCTACCGCAGTGGCATTTTCCGGGACGTCCTTGACTACTACTGCATTAGAGCCAATTTTTGCGCCTTTGCCAATGGTAATGGGCCCGAGCACTTTTGCACCCGCACCGATGACTACCCCTTGTTCTAGTGTGGGATGACGTTTGCCTTTATTCCATGACGTGCCGCCTAGAGTTACTCCGTGATACAAGGTGCAATCATCATTAATGACGGCTGTTTCACCAATGACAACACCCATGCCATGATCAATAAAAACTCTTCGTCCGATCGTCGCACCTGGATGAATTTCGATACCCGTCAGCCAACGGGAAATATATGAAATAAAGCGCGCAATCCAAAAAAAGCGTTTACGCCATATCCAATGTGAAAGGCGATGAATAATGAGCGCATGAACGCCGGGGTAGGTCGTAATAATTTCTAGGTGAGTTCTTGCAGCAGGGTCACGCTCAAATACGACTGCGATATCTTCTTTAATTTGATTAAACATTGTGATCTACTCTTCTTCGCTAAAGCTTCGCGGTTTTTGGGTAAGTTTTAATATACCACGCAAAATGTTGACTTCTTCTTTTTCTAAGCTCGCCCTTGCATAAATTCGGCGAACACGTTGCATCAGTTTCTTAGGTTCTTTAGGATTCAAAAAACCAATTTTAATGAGGGTGTCTTCAAGATGCTGATAAAAGCCTTCAACTTCATCACTCGTCGCTAGTGGCACATTATTACTGATGCCTTCAAGAGCATTTTCGTTCTCTGACATTCGGAGTTCGTAACACATCACCTGAACGGCTGCGGCAACATTGAGTGATGAGAAATCAGGATTGGTTGGAATCATTGCCAGCAATTGGCAAAGGTCTAACTCTCGGTTAGAGAGGCCGCTCATTTCTGTTCCAAATACCAAGGCAACAGCTTGTTCATTTTTTGCTATCTGGGCTGCACGAGTCGCGGCTTCACGCGCTGAAATTAATTCATGTGAAAGTTGGCGTTTACGTGCGCTCATGCCAATTGCAACTACACAACCAGTTAATGCTTCCTCTAAGGTATCGCAGACCACAGCGTTTTCTAGCAGGTCGACAGCCCCGCAAGCTAAAGCATTTGCTTCGTTATCAGGAAAATGTTTAGGTTGCACCAAATAGAGTTGGCTTAAACCCATGGTTTTCATTGCTCGTGCTGCTGCACCAATATTGCCAGGATGGCTGGTTTGGCACATCACAATACGGAAATTATTTAACAAGTTAAGTTTGGAAGTCATAGCATAAAGCATTAAAATGCTATTTTAACAGCTCTTTAATCATGCCTCATGTAGTTTTGCTACACAAATGTCTTAGATGACATTGGGCAACAATGGAAAATTTTATGCATCCAATGCTAACGAATGCGGTTAAAGCCGCGCGCCGTGCTGGCACAATAATCACTCGAGCCTCGCAAGATGTAGGTTCGATTAAAGTACATAGTAAAAACTATAACGACTTTGTCAGTGAAGTTGACCATGCAGCAGAGCGCGCGATTCTGGAGACTCTGCAAGAAGTTTATCCAGACCATGGCTTCTTAGGTGAGGAAAGTGGCCATGACCGTACCGACGCAGAGCATGTATGGATTATTGACCCATTGGATGGAACAACTAATTTTTTACATGGCTTCCCGCAGTATTCTATATCCATTGCTTTGATGAGCCGTGGTCAGCTCGAGCAAGCGGTGGTATATGACCCCAATCGCAATGACTTATTTACAGCGACGCGTGGTCGAGGTGCATTTTTAAACGACAAGCGTATTCGTGTGAGCAACCGTGCTAAGTTGCAAAGTGCAATGGTGGGGACAGGATTCCCATTCCGTGATTTTAAGCATCTAGATACTTATCTTGCTATGTTTAAAGACATGATTAAAAATACCGCTGGCCTTCGCCGTCCTGGTTCAGCTGCGCTTGATTTGGCCTACGTTGCTGCAGGTTGGTTCGATGGCTTCTGGGAAATTGGTCTTTCCAAATGGGACATTGCTGCAGGGGCTCTTTTGGTTCAAGAGGCTGGCGGAATTGTAGGAGATTTTGAAGGTAACGAAACTTGGATTGATACAGGCAATATCGTTGCTGGAAACCCCAAAGTGTTCGCCCAAATTTTACAATTATTAACACCACATTTGACCGATGATTTAAAATCAAAATACAAAGAAATTATTGCTGATTGAATGTAATTTAAGACCAAAGGTAGCGCCATGAAGAAAGTGACAAAAGCAGTTTTTCCAGTTGGAGGTCTTGGTACCCGCTTTTTACCCGCGACAAAGGCCAATCCAAAAGAAATGTTACCTATTATTGATAAGCCTTTAATTCAATATGCGGTTGAAGAAGCCATTGATGCTGGGATTACAGATCTAATTTTTATTATTGGACGACATAAACGTGCAATTCCAGATCACTTTGACATGGCTTATGAATTAGAAAATGAGCTTGAGCGTAACGGTAAAACAGAACTTCTTAAAATCGTCCAAAACATTATTCCTAAGGATGTGAATTGCATTTATATTAGGCAAGCTCAGGCGTTAGGCCTTGGGCACGCGGTTCGGATTGCTAAACCAGTGGTGAATGATGAGCCATTTGCGGTGTTGCTGGCGGATGATTTGCTTGATGGTCCAGTGCCAGTCATGAAGCAAATGGTAGAAGCTTATGATTATTATCGTTGCTCTTTGTTAGGGGTACAGAATGTGCCTCGTGAGCAAACTAAGAGTTACGGTATTGTCGCAACGACGCCAGTCAATGAACAAATTGAGCAAGTGTCTGGCATTGTAGAAAAACCAAAACCAGAAGATGCGCCTTCAACATTAGGGGTTGTTGGCCGCTATATTTTAACGCCAAGAATCTTTCATCATTTAGACCGTGTAAAACCAGGCGCTGGTGGTGAGATTCAATTGACCGATGGGATATCTGCTTTGTTGGCAGAAGAGCAGATTTTGGCGTATCGCTATGACGGGGTGCGTTATGATTGTGGCTCTAAAGCTGGCTACATGGAAGCTACGGTTCGTTTAGGGCTGCGTCACCCTGAAGTGGGGCCGGACTTTAAAGCACTTCTTGAACGCATTGTGAATGAAGAAAAGTTTAAGTAAGTATTAATCTACATCATAAAAAAAGCCCAGTTTTTACTGGGCTTTTTTTATGATGTTTCTTGATTAAGTTGAAGTGTGCGCAAGGTTCTTGTACGCACTTCTTTTAAAAGCTCAGGATCATCAATCAGTGATTTCCCATAAGATGGCACCATGGTCCGCATCTTAGATTTCCATTCCAGGGTTTGTATACGATCACTAAAACAAAGTGAAATTACATCGGTCATTGCTTGGACGGAAGTTGATGCACCTGGCGATGCGCCTAGCAATGCAGCAATTGAACCATCTTTAGCGGTAACAATTTCAGTTCCAAATTCGAGTTTTCCACCTTTTTTGTGACATTTCTTGATGATTTGTACGCGCTGCCCTGCTTGCGCTAAATGCCAATCTTCAGTTTTTGCATTTGGAAAGTATTGTTGTAATGATTTGATCCGACTTTCAGGTGACTGGAATACTTCTCCTATCAAATATCGAGTCAGGCCCATGTTTCTGAGACTAGCAAATGCCATCGACTTTAAGTTATTCATTTTGAATGACTTAACCAAGTCTAAAAAGGAGCCTTTTTTAAGAAATTTTGTGGTGAATCCAGCATATGGGCCGAATAAAAGCGCCGGTTCCCCATCGATAATGCGGGTGTCTAGATGAGGGACGGACATCGGTGGTGCACCGATAGCGGACTTGCCATACACCTTTGCATTGTGTTGTTTAATAATCTCTGGATTCTTGCAGACCAACCATAAGCCACTGACCGGAAATCCACCATACCCTTTACTTTCAGGAATGCCTGATTTTTGTAACAGGGGGAGGGCACCACCACCAGCTCCTAAGAATACAAATTTCGCTTTGATCGTTTTGGATTTTTTACTATCCAGATCGCGGACTTTGACGTTCCATATTCCACGTTTATCTTGCTTCAATTTGCTAACGCCATGACTAAGCGCTAACTCGATATTTTTTTTGCTTTGAAGATGGATGATGAGCCCTCTTGTTAATGCACCGAAGTCGACGTCAGTGCCGTAAGGGACTCTTGTTGCAGCCGCTGGATGATGGTCGCGACCATTCATAATTAATGGCATCCACTGTTTAAGCGTTTCAAAGTTTTCGCTATATTCCATATCTTGAAATAAGGGGTGCTGAACCAGATTGGTGTGGCGTTTTTTTAGGAACTCGACGTTTTCTTGTCCCCAGACGAAACTCAGATGCGGTGTGGCGTTGATAAAGCTTTTTGCTTTGAGTATGTTTTGTTCTACTAAGTATGCCCAGAATTGAAGTGAGGTTTCAAATGCAGCATTGATGGAAAGGGCGCGATCGATCGGAACGCTACCATCCTTATTTTGTGGGGTGTAATTAAGTTCGCAATAGCCTGCATGGCCAGTGCCTGCGTTATTCCAGCCGTCTGAACTTTCACCTGCAACAGTTGGAAGGCGTTCAACAATACTGATGCTTAGATTTGGATCAAGCTCCGTTAGCATTGCCGCTAGGGTTGCGCTCATGACGCCCGCGCCTACTAATAAAACATCGACTTGCTTTTCTGACATTAATCTCTATCCATCTGCGTTTAAAAAACTAGCGCATCATTAAGCGATGGCGCGGACAGGATGATAAGCGGGAATCTGCTCATTGTAAATTGTCCCGCCCGACATGCAGATGGGGCATGTTGCCCCATCTTGATTGACTGCTTTTTTGTAATCAACTTAACTAATGGGTTGTTTCAGTTGTTCGAGGATAGCAGGATTTTCCAAAGTTGAAATATCAGAAGTAATTTCTTCCCCTTTGGCTAGACTGCGTAATAAACGACGCATGATTTTACCTGACCTTGTTTTCGGAAGATTGTCACCGAATCGAATATCATCAGGCTTAGCGATTGGGCCGATTTCTTTACCAACCCATTCTCTTAGCTCTGCAATAATCTTTTTGGCCTCTTCTCCCTCAGGGCGCTTGCCTTTGAGGACTACATAAGCCACGATCGACTCGCCTTTAATCTCGTGTGGCTTACCCACGACAGCGGCTTCTGCGACCAAAGGATTCGCGACCAATGCTGATTCAATTTCCATGGTCCCTAGGCGGTGACCAGAGACGTTGAGCACATCATCAATACGTCCCATAATGGTAAAGTAGCCGGTTTCAGCATCACGGATAGCGCCGTCACCAGCGAGGTACAATTTTCCGCCTAAGTCTTCAGGGAAGTAAGATTTAACGTAGCGTGCATTATCATTCCATATGGTGCGTATCATCGAAGGCCATGGGCGTTTGATGACCAATAAACCGCCCGTGCCCCAAGGGACTTCTTTGCCCGTTTCATCAACAACATCTGCTTGAATTCCAGGGAATGGCAAAGTGCAAGAGCCTGGGATGAGTGGGGTAACGCCAGGCAGCGGTGTAATGACATGGCCGCCAGTTTCTGTTTGCCAGAAAGTATCCATAATTGGGCAATGATGATTGCCGACTTCTTCGTAGTACCACATCCAAGCTTCTGGATTAATCGGTTCACCAACGGAGCCTAATAAACGTAAACTGCTTAAATCATAGTGCTTCGGATGGAGTTCGGGGTTAGTGCTTGATGATTTAATCAATGAGCGAATCGCAGTTGGCGCTGTGTAAAAAATACTGACTTTGTGAGCCGCAATCATGCGCCAAAAGCGACTCGCATCAGGGTAGGTAGGAATACCCTCAAACACGACTTGTGTGACCCCTAAAGCTAAAGGTCCGTAGGCAACATAGGTGTGTCCTGTAATCCAACCTACGTCGGCGGTGCACCAAAAAACATCTTTGTCATTTGCATCGAAGGTCCAGCGCATGGTGTTCATTGCATGCAGCAAGAAGCCAGCAGATGAATGTTGTACGCCTTTTGGTTTGCCGGTTGATCCAGAGGTGTAAAGCAAAAAGAGTGGATGCTCCGCATTCACATAAACCGGTTCGCAGGTATTGCCCTGACCTTCGATTAAATCATCCCACCAAATATCATTTTTGTTTAATTCAATCGCTATGCCAGTCCGTTTATAAACAATAACCGTTTCAACCGTTTCGCAGCTTGGCATTGCAAGCGCTTCATCTACAGCGGTCTTTAATGGAAGTGCTTTCCCGCCTCGGAATTGCCCGTCAGCAGTGATGACCGCGCGGGCACTAGTATCTTGAATGCGTTCTTGTAAGCTTTTGGAAGAGAATCCGCCAAATACAACAGAGTGGGTAAGACCGAGTCTTGCGCAGGCTTGCATTGCGACAACCGCCTCAACGCCCATAGGCAAAT
>Ga0114964_10001167_pt1 | contig 19382 bp, 15 predicted proteins | sample C_131016_MF_Meta_FD_92638 | JGI IMG/M metagenome (GOLD analysis project Ga0114964, IMG submission 92638) | Freshwater microbial communities from Lake Croche, Canada to study carbon cycling - C_131016_MF_MetaG | ecosystem: Environmental > Aquatic > Freshwater > Lake | place: Lake Croche, Canada... | reverse complement strand
GCCGCGGTGCACCACTGGGTCTGCGACGACCCGATGATCAGCAGACACCGCATGTCCACCTCGGCCGGGTCGAGGTCGGCCAAACGGACCACCGTCACCGATTCTGCAGGGCCGGAGACGTCGCGGCCGATTACCACCGGGGTGCCGGCATCGCGGTGCTCCAGCAGTAGATCTCGCATGGCGGCTACCTGCCAGGTGCGACTCTTGGACGCCGGGTTGTAGATCGCCAGCACCAGGTCCGCCGCCGCGGCCGCCGACAGTCGTGCGGCGATGACCTCCCACGGCTTGAGACGATCCGACAGCGAGAGCACCGCGTAGTCATGACCCAGTGGTGCGCCGACCCGGCTGGCCACCGCCTGCGCCGCGGTCATCGCCGGGATTACCCGCACCATCACCCCGGCCCACTGCTTGGCCTCCTCGAGTACGGCTGTCGCCATGGCGAAAACGCCGGGATCGCCCGAGGAGACGACGGCCACCGCGTGGCCCTGCTCGGCAAGTTCGCAAGCCAACCGGGCGCGCTGGGGTTCGTCGGTGTTATCGGACGGGTGGCGGCGCTGTCCGGGACGGACCGGCACCCGGTCCAGATAGGGGCCGTAGCCGATCAGATCGGTGGCCGCAGCCAACTCACGCAGGCTCTGCGGCGTCATCCACTCGACGTCGCCCGGGCCCAGTCCGACGACCGCGACGGTTCCGTTGCGTGGTGCTGACCGGGTGCTGCGGCCGTCACCCGGAACCACGGCGACCGAGAAGTACGGAACATTGTCGTCGTCGACATCGGCGGCGGGCATGACGCGCTGACCATCGCTGCTGGCCCGCTCGACGTAGATCGCTTCATCAAGGCGGCCCGACAGTGAAAGCGCTTCGCGCACTTGCCGATATGTGCGGCCGAGCTTCATGATCACCGCAGCGTCGGTGTCGGCCAGCCGACGGGCGAGTTCGTTCACCGGCAGCGTGCCGGGCAACACCGACAGCACTTCGTCACCGGTCACCAGGGGTGTGGACGTCGCCGCCGAGGCCGCGCTCATCGACGTCACCCCGGGCACGATCACCGCGTCGAAGCGCGTCGCCAGGCGGGTGTGCATGTGCATATAGGAGCTGTAGAACAGCGGATCGCCCTCGGCGAGCAGGGCGACGTCGCGACCGGCCGCCAGATGTGCGGCGATCCGATCGGCGGACTCCGCATAGAAGTCCGCCATCGCACCGTCGTAACCGCCGGGGTGCTCGGTGTTCCCAGTAGTCACCGGGTAGACGAGGTGTTCCTCGATCTGGCCGGGCCGTAGATACGGCTCGGCGATACCGCGCGCGATGCTCTTGCCATGGCGCGCGCTGTGATACGCGACCACGTCGACAGCGCCGATGATCCGCGCAGCCTTGACGGTCACCAGTTCCGGGTCACCCGGTCCCAGGCCGACGCCGTACAGGGTGCCCTTGGTCATTCGCGCGTACTCGCGATCGCGTTGACGGCCGCGGCAGCCATCGCACTGCCACCGCGGCGACCGCGCACCACCAGATAGTCCATCCCGCGCGGGTACTCCACGAGTTCCTGTTTGGATTGCGCCGACCCGACGAAGCCAACCGGGCCACCGAGCACCGACACCGGCGCTGCCGCGCCCTCGTCGATGAGTTCGAGTAACCGGAACAGTGCGGTGGGGGCATTGCCGATTGCCAGCACCGCGCCGCCCATTCGGTCGGCCCAAAGTTCCACACCCGCTGCCGAACGGGTGGTGTCGCGTCGTTGGGCCAGATCAGCAGCCCTCGGATCGGCGACCAGGGACACCACCTCATTGCCGGCGGGTAACCGCGCCGCCGTGATGCCCGCGGCCACCATCGACGAATCGCACAGGATCGGAGCACCCGCGGCCAGTGCGGCATGGGTGGTCGCGACAACGTCGGGGGTGAAGTCCACATGCTCGGTGAGGTCGACCTGCCCGCAGGTGTGGATCAACCGCACCACCACCCGCGCGACATCCTCGGGGAACCGGCTCAGGTCCGCCTCGGCCCGGATGGTCGCGAAGGACTGCCGATAGATCTCGCCAGCGTCGTGGATGTAGTCGAGCACGCCATCACCCTACGGCGAGGGCGGAAGGGGGTGATAGCCATCGCCGGTGGCCACCAACACCTCGGCGTCGGCCGGGCGGCCGCAGGCCCGTTCGCAGCCCACGTAGTGCACGGAGCCGTCAACAGAACCTGACTCCGCCACCCGCGTGGCCTCGGCGCGTACGTCCGCGCGGGACCGTTCGCACCCGGGACTGCCCACGCAGGCGGTCACGTCCAACCAGGGCGAGGTGGTGTCGAACACCAGTCCCAGTGGCGCCAGCACCCGCAGTGACGTATCAGCCACGCCCTCCTCGAGATCGCACACCAGCAGTGAGCGCCACGGGGTGATCACCACCGGTGCATCGATGGCGGCCACAAACTGCGCCTGCCGCGCCGAGAGCATCCCCAGCGGAACCGCCGCTCCCAGGGCGACGCGACCATCGTCCTGCTCGATCCAGCCGATCGGCGGCCGAGGCGCCGCCGGGATCGGCACCGGTGCGCACACTGGTGTGAAACCGGTTAGTAGCATCGTCGGATTATCTAATTCGCTTATTCGCCAGGCATTTCCGCGGGATTCGGCGAATCGGGATGCGACGGTGATCATCGCTGCCACCGCCTCGTCAGCGCCCAGTCGGACACCGGTGTCGCGTCCGGCCAGGAGCAGGCCAACGCCGTCGCCGCCCACCTGCACTCCGACGTCGGCGCCAAGGCCGGAGACATCGGCGGTGCCGTCGTCGATGCTGAAGAGAATCCTTCCGGGTAGCCGGGACAGCGCCGGATCGGACTGCAGCGCATGGTCCAGTTCGCTCACCCACGGCCGTATGTCGGCGCGCCCCCCGAGGCGGCCCGACAGCGGGGAGGCGACGATATTGCGCACTAGTTCATGGCTGGCCGACGGCAGCAGGCCGGCCGCGATCACCGCCTCGGCGACGGCGACGGTGTCGGTGATGCCTCGCACCTGCACATTGCCGCGGGCGGTGAGTTCCAGGGTGCCCGCCCCAAATCGGTCGGCGGCGTCTGCCAGCGCCTCGAGTTGGGTGGCGGTGATCATTCCGCCGGGCAGTCGGATCCGAGCCAGCGCACCGTCGGCGGCATGGTGCACGTGCAGGGCGCCGGGACAGGCGTCATCGTCGCGGGTGCGGGCCACCCGACCACGGTACGACGCGGCCGAGGGTGAGCCGCCTGCGCGGCTGCGGTACGAATAGGGGGTGCCCGAGCCCACCGTCCTGCTGCTGTCGACGTCGGACACCGACCTGATCACCGCCCGGGCCAGCGCTGCGGCCTACCGGTGGGCCAACCCGACGAGGCTCGGCCCCGGCGAACTAAACGGTCTGATCGATGGCGCCGCCGTAGTGGTGATCAGGGTTCTGGGTGGTTATCGGGCGTTGCAGAAGACCATCGACACCGCGCTGGCCAGCGGGGTTCCCACCGTCGTGGTCAGCGGCGAACAGGCTCCTGACGCCGACCTGATGGAGCGCTCCACCGCACCCGCGGGCATCGCCCTGCAGACCCATATCTATCTGGCGCAGGGCGGGGTGGCGAACCTGCGCCAGCTGCACGCCTTCCTCTGCGACACCCTGCTGATGACCGGCTTCGGCTTCGCCGCACCGGCCGACACCCCGTCCTGGGGTGTGCTGGACCGGGTGTGCATCACGGCATCGGGCTGCCCCGGCTGCCCGGGCGGTGTGGCCTGCTTCACCGGGATGGAATCCGCGCGGGCCGCGGTGCCCGCCGACGCCCCCACCATCGCAGTGCTCTACTACCGGGCACAGCAACTGGCTGGCAACACCTCCTACGTCGAGGCGTTGTGCTGCGCGATCGAACGCGCCGGCGCACGGCCACTGCCGGTGTACTGCACCTCGCTGCGCGCGCCCGAACCCGAACTTCTGGAGTTGCTGAGCGGGGTCGATGCAATGGTGGTCACCGTGCTCGCCGCCGGCGCGGCGGTGCCCGCCATGGTGACCGCCGGGGGAGACGACGACAGCTGGAACGTCAAACACCCTGCTGCCCTAGACATCCCGATTCTGCAGGGACTGTGCCTGACGAGTTCGCGGGCCACCTGGGCTGCCAGCGACAACGGCCTGAGCCCCCGCGATGTGGCTACCCAGGTGGCGGTGCCGGAGTTCGACGGCCGCATCATCGCCGTTCCGTTCTCGTTCAAGGAGATCGATGCCGAAGGTCTGATCTCCTACGTCCCCGACCCGGAACGATGCGCGCGGGTCGCCGGCCTGGCGGTCAACTACGCCACACTGCGAAGGGTCAAAGCCCCCGACAAACGGGTGGCACTGGTGTTCTCGTCCTATCCCACCAAATACTCCCGGATCGGCAACGCCGTCGGCCTGGATTCACCGGCGAGCATGCTGGCGCTGCTGAATGCATTGCGGGACAGCGGCTATCAGATCGGTGACGTACCCGGTGTCGAGTCCGGCGACGGTGATGCCCTGATGCACGCGCTGATCGACCGGGGCGGCCTGGATCCGGACTGGCTGACCGACGCGCAACTGGCCGAACGGGCGATCCGGATACCGGCGGCGGCCTACCTGACATGGTTCGAGACGTTGCCCAGTGAGCTGCGCGAGGCAATGGTGAAGCACTGGGGACCGCCGCCGGGAGAGTTGTTCGTCGACCGCAGCCGCGATCCGGGCGGCGAGATCGCCGTCGCCGCAATTCGATCCGACAACATCGTGATCCTGGTGCAGCCCCCGCGCGGGTTCGGGGAGAACCCGATCGCCATCTACCACGACCCCGACCTGCCGCCCAGCCACCACTACCTGGCCACCTACTTCTGGCTGCGGCACGGCTTCGGCGCGCATGCGGTAGTGCACATGGGCAAGCACGGCAACCTGGAGTGGCTGCCCGGCAAGACCGTCGGGATGTCGGCGAACTGCGGGCCCGACGCCGCACTGGGCGATCTGCCGCTGATCTACCCGTTCCTGGTCAACGACCCCGGCGAGGGCACCCAGGCCAAACGCCGTGCCCACGCCACGATCGTCGACCACCTGATTCCGCCGATGGCCCGCGCCGAGAGTTACGGCGACACCGCACGCCTGGAACAACTGCTCGACGAACACGCCAACATCGCCGCACTCGACCCGGCCAAACTGCCCGCGATCCGCCAGCAGATCTGGACCCTGATGAGCGCGGCCAAGATGGACCACGACCTGGGCCTGGCCGAACGCCCCGACGATGACTCCTTCGACGACATGCTGATGGGTGTCGACGGCTGGCTGTGCGAGATCAAGGACGTCCAGATCCGCGACGGCCTACACGTCCTCGGTGCCGCCCCGACCGCCGAAGCCGAACTGGATATGGTGCTGTCGATCCTGCGGGCCCGCCAGTTATTCGGTGGCGAGCAGAGCATGCCCGGGCTGCGCCAAGCCCTCGGGTTGGCCGAGGATGGCACCGACGACCGCGCAGACGTCGATGCGGCCGAAGCCCAAGCCCGCGGCCTGCTGGCCGGTCTGCAGGCGGTGGGCTGGGACGCCGGGCACGTCGACGCTCTGACCTCTGACGAGGGAGTGGCGCGGATCCTGCGGTTCGCCGCCACCGAGGTGGTGCCGCGACTGGCCGGGACCGCGGGGGAAATCACCCAGGTGCTGCGCGCCCTGGACGGCCGCTATATCGCTGCGGGCCCATCGGGGTCGCCACTGCGCGGTCTGGTCAACGTGCTGCCCACCGGACGCAACTTCTACTCCGTCGACCCCAAAGCCATGCCGTCGAAGCTGGCCTGGGAAACCGGCGTCGCGATGGCCGACTCACTGCTGGAGCGCTACCGCACCGATCACGGCGAGTGGCCGACATCGGTGGGTCTGTCGGTGTGGGGCACCTCGGCGATGCGCAACTCCGGCGACGATATCGCCGAAGTGCTGGCGCTGCTGGGGGTCCGGCCGATCTGGGACGATGCCTCCCGGCGCGTGGTCGATCTGGAGGTGATCGAACTCGACGAACTGGACCGTCCGCGCATCGATGTCACCGTGCGCATCTCCGGGTTCTTCCGGGACGCCTTCCCGCACGTGGTCACCATGCTCGACGACGCGGTGCGGCTGGTCGCCGGCCTCGACGAGTCCTTCGAACAGAATTTCATCCGGGCCCACGTCCAGGCGGACCTGGCAATCCACGGCGACGAACGACGCTCCACCACAAGGATTTTCGGTTCCAAGCCGGGCACCTATGGGGCCGGCCTGCTGCAGGTGATCGACAACCGCAACTGGCGCGACGACGCCGACCTGGCGCAGGTGTACACCACGTGGGGAGGGTTCGCCTACGGCCGTGACCTGGACGGCCGCCCGGCCGCTGAGGACATGTCCATGCAGTACCGCCGGATCGTGGTGGCAGCCAAGAACCTCGACTCCCGCGAACACGACATCGCCGACTCCGACGACTACTTCCAATACCACGGCGGCATGATCGCCACCGTGCGCGCACTGACCGGCCAGGCCCCGACCGCCTACATCGGCGACAACACCCGCTTCGACACGGTGCGCACCCGCACCCTGACCGAGGAGACCGCCCGGGTGTTCCGCGCGCGCGTGGTCAACCCGCGCTGGATGTCCGCGATGCGCCGGCACGGCTACAAGGGCGCCTTCGAGATGGCGGCCACCGTGGACTACCTGTTCGGCTACGACGCCACCGCCGGAGTGATGGCGGACTGGATGTACGAACAACTCACCGAGTCCTACGTGCTGGACCCGGAGAACCGCAAATTCATGAACGAGTCCAACCCGTGGGCGCTGCACGGAATGGCGGAGCGACTGCTGGAGGCGGCAGGCCGGGGGATGTGGGAGAACCCTGACCCGGCGACGCTGGCCGGACTGCGCCAGGCGCTGCTCGACACTGAAGGCGAACTGGAATCACGGTAGGTTGGGCGGCATGGCTGCCACCACGTTTAGCGAAGTAACCAAGGCCAAGTACGTCCTGCTGACGACGTTCACCAAGGACGGCCGGCCCAAACCCACCCCGATCTGGATCGCCTCCGACGGCGACCGCGCACTGGTGATCACCGAGAAGAACGCCTGGAAGGTCAAGCGGATCCGCAACACTCCGCGGGTCACCCTGGCGGTGTGCGATGTGCGCGGCAACGTCAAGGGCGAGGCCATCGAGGCAGTGGCCTCGGTCATGGACGACTCGCAGACCGAGAGCGTCTACCAGGCGATCAACCGCCGGTACGGGATCGTCGGGCGGATCTTCAACTTCTTCTCCAAGCTGCGCGGCGGCAACGGCCGCACGGTGGGCCTGGAGTTACGCGCGGCGTGATGCGGAACCGCACCCGGCTGCGAATCGTTGGCCTGCCATGGTGAGGCGGGGATTCTGGCTGTACGTGGTCGTGGAGCTCGCGGCCGCTGCGGCGCTGTTCTGGGCCGTCGGGCCCGGTTGGGCGGTCGCGGTGCTGCTCGCAACGTTCCTTCTGGGACTGGTGCTGGTGGGCTCGCAGTTCCGGCGGCAGGTCGCCGCGTTGCGCCTGGCCCGCGGCAATCCGCAGGGCGCGGTGGCCGACGGATTGCTCGTCGGCCTCGGTGGGGCGCTGATGCTCATCCCCGGACTGGTGAGCAGTGCCCTTGGTGCGTTGATGCTGCTGCCGCCCACCCGGAGTGCGGTTCGGCCAGTCGCCACGGCCATGCTGACCCGCGGCGTGACCCGCCGAATGGGTGCGATGAACCTCGGATCGGTGTTCCCCGGCGGTGCCCGCGGAGGTTATATCGACGGTGAGGTCATCGACGGCCAGGTGTTCGACGGCCAGGTGTTCGACGGCCAGGTGTTCGACGGCGGGGCTGTGTCCGACCGGGGTGAAGCTGAGCAGATGCGTTCACTCCCGCGTGGCACCATCGGCCGGCGAAACGACAGCTGAGGCAGACCCCCGCGGTCGTCGGGCATGTAGCGTCAGTGCCGTCCGCTAGTGGAGCCGTGAGTGGTAGTTCGGGAGGCGCGCCATGATTGTTACCTTCTGCGCCGACCGGCCCAATTTGAACGCGGCCAACACCACGGTTTATCTGACTGTTGCCTGCTGATTCCGGAACCCCGAACCGGGCACGGACCTCGTTGCTGTTCAACGGGCTTATCCATAGTCCGTCCCACCCGGACGCCACCGCCATGGCGGTGCGCGACGGTGTGATCGCCTGGCTGGGCGATGACGCTGTAGCCAGGGCGCAGTTCCCGGACGCCGGCTGCGTCGACCTCGATGGCGCGTTCGTCGCACCGGCGTTCGTGGACAGCCACGTCCACCTGACCGCCACCGGACTCCAACTCACCGGACTGGATCTGTCAGCCGCTACGAGCCGCGACCAGTGTCTGCGTGCGATTGCTGACCACGTCGCGGCCAACCCGAGTCAGCCGGTGTGGGGTCACGGGTGGGATGACAGCGCATGGCCGACAGATCAGACGCTCACCACCGCCGATATCGACGCTGCCGCCGGACGGAATCCGGCTTATCTGTCCCGCGTCGATGTGCACTCTGCACTCGCCTCAACTGCGTTGCGCAACAGGGTTTCCGGACTTTCTGCGGTCGCGGGTTTCGATCCGCAGCGGCCGCTGTCGGCCCAAGCCCATCACCTGGTTCGCGCCGAGGCGCGCCGTTTGCTGACCGCGCGGCAACGCGATGACGCTCGCAGGGCCGCACTGGACGCAGCCGCCGCTGCGGGCATCGTCGCCGTCCATGAGTGCGCCGGTCCGGAGATCGGCGGCGTCGAGGATTGGAATGAGTTGCGCGGCACCGACCATGGCGTGGACATTGTCGGCTACTGGGGCGAGGCGGTGTCGACGGCGGATCAGGCCCGCGCCCTCATCCAGGCCACCGGCGCCCGCGGCCTGGCCGGGGATTTGTTCGTCGACGGTGCACTCGGATCGCACACGGCCTGGTTGTCCGAGCCTTATACCGACGCACCCGGATGTACCGGCAATTGCTATCTGGACACCGACGCGGTCGCGGCGCACCTGTTCGCCTGCACCGAGGCCGGTGTCACGGCCGGATTTCATGTCATCGGCGACGGCGCCGTCACCGCGGTCGTCGACGCCCTCGAGCGGAGCGTGGAGCGGTTCGGCGTGCCGGCGGTCGCCCGGTGCGGGCATCGGCTCGAGCACGTGGAGATGGTGTCGGCGCCGCAGGCGGCGAAACTCGGTGCGTGGGGGATCACCGCCAGCATGCAACCGGGTTTCGACGCGACGTGGGGCGGCGACGATGGCATGTACGCCAGCCGTCTCGGAGCACATCGTGCCGCCACACTCAACCCGCTGGCGCTGTTGGCGTCGGCAGGCGTGCGGTTGGCCTTCGGCTCTGATTCGCCCGTGACCAGCATGGATCCCTGGTCCTGGGTGCGCGCGGCAAGCCATCACCGCACGCCCGGCAGCGCCATCTCGGTGCGCGCGGCCTTCGCCGCCACCACCCGCGGGGCCTGGCGGGCCGGCGGGGTTCGGGACGGTGTCACCGGCACTCTGGTTCCGGGCGCGTCCGCGTCCTACGCCATCTGGGACACCGCCGAACTCGACGTCAGCGCACCCGCCGACAGCGTGGCGCGCTGGTCCACCGACCCGCGGTCGCGTGTCCCGGTCCTGCCGAATCTGGATCCCGACCGCCCGTTGCCGCGCTGCCGGCAGACCGTGCACCGCGGCGTCGTGCTCCATGGGTAGCCGTGCCGAGCGGTCCGGCAGTGAACAGGTCGGTATCGAGCGGCTCAGTACTGCCCTGCTGCCGCGGATGATCCGCATCGGCATCGCTGTGTTGGCCGGACTGCTGATGTGTGTGAGTTTTCCGCCGGTCGGATGGTGGTGGTCTGCAGTGCCGGCGCTGGTACTGCTGACCTGGGTTCTGGTGCACCCGGGCACCACGCTGGCGGGCGGATTCGGCTACGGATTCGTGTTCGGGCTGGCGTTCTACCTCCCACTGCTGCCGTGGATCGGTGGGCTGGTGGGCCCGATCCCGTGGATGATGCTGGCGGCGATGGAGGCCTGCTTTCCGGCGATATTCGGTGCGTTCGCGGTCTGCGTGGCCCGGCTGCCCGGCTGGCCGCTGTGGCTCGCGGCGGTCTGGTCGATGCAGGAGTGGCTGAAGTCCGTCATCCCATTCGGTGGATTCCCCTGGGGCGTAACCGCTTTCAGCCAATCCGATGGACCGTTCCTGGTGTTGGCACAACTCGGCGGCGCGCCCGCAGTGTCATTTGCGATCGCCCTGCTGGCCACCTCGCTGTGCGCAGTGCTCACCTTCGCCGTGCAGTGGGTTCGCCGCGACGGCACCGCATCGCATCCGCGCCCGTCGACTGGTGCACTGATCGCTGCCGGGGCGGGTATCGGTGCGGTGCTTCTGATTACGGCGGTGACGGCACCTGGCGTCCGGCGCGCCGCAATGGACGACGGCCCCACGATCGCCGTTGCAGCGATCCAGGGCAATGTGCCGCGGCTCGGCCTGGACTTCAACAGTCAGCGTCGCGCGGTGCTGGACAATCACGTCCGCCAGACCCTTCAACTGGCCGACGACGTCCGCACCGGCAAGGCTCCGCAGCCGAAGTTCGTGATCTGGCCGGAGAACTCTTCTGATATCGACCCCTTGAGTAACGCCGACGCCGCCGCGCAGATCGGCGTCGCGGCCCGGGCCATCGGAGTGCCGATTCTGGTCGGCGCCGTCGTCGAACGTCCGGACGCGACGCCGGAGGACCCGGCGGCCTCGAACACTGTCATCGTGTGGGATCCCGTCACGGGGCCGGGTGAACGCCACGACAAGCAGATCGTGCAACCGTTCGGCGAGTACCTGCCGTGGCGTTCGTTCTTCCGGCACCTGTCGTCCTATGCCGACCGGGCCGGCTACTTCGTTCCCGGTGATGGCACCGCGGTGGTGCACCCCGCGGGCGTGCCGGTCGGCGTCGCCACCTGCTGGGAGGTGATTTTCGACCGCGCACTGCGGCGGTCGGTCCAAAACGGTGCGCAACTACTGGCGGTCCCGACCAATAACGCCACCTTCGATCAACCCATGAGCGAACAACAACTGGCGTTCGCGAAACTCAGGGCCGTCGAACACGGCCGCTATCTCATCGTTGCCGGAACCACCGGAATCAGCGCCGCCATCGCCCCGGATGGCGCTGAACTGGCCCGCACCGCCTTTTTCACGCCCGCCTACCTCGATGTGGAGGTGCGCCTGCGGACCGCGCAGACCCCGGCCACCCGGTGGGCCGAACCCCTGCAGTGGTTGCTGGTGGCGGTCGCGGTAGCGGCTGTCGGCGTCGCGATACTGCAGAATGGTGGTTCGGATCGCTCGTTGCGCATCCGGCGCCGGACCGACCGGCACGACGGAGGAGCCCCATGAGCACCCAGGGAAAGGGCCCGGCCAAGAAGGCCGCCGAGCCTCCCGTTCGGCGCACCCTGGTGATCATCCCGACCTACAACGAGCTGGAGAACCTGCCGCTGATCCTGGACCGGGTGCACAAGGCCCGACCGGATGTGCACGTGCTGGTGGTCGACGATTCCAGCCCGGACGGCACTGGAGACCTCGCCAACGAGCGGGCGCTGGCCGACCCGGACCGCGTGCACGTGATGCACCGCACCGACAAAGATGGTCTCGGTGCGGCTTACCTGGCCGGTTTCGCCTGGGGACTGGCGCGCCAGTACAGCGTGCTGGTGGAGATGGACGCCGACGGCAGCCATGCCCCAGAGCAGCTGTACCGCCTACTCGACGCCATCGACAACGGTGCGGACCTGGCGATCGGCTCCCGCTACGTCGATGGCGGAACCGTGCGCAACTGGCCGTGGCGCCGGCTGGTGCTGTCGAAGTCGGCGAACACCTATTCCCGGTTGCTGCTGGGGGTGGGAATCCACGACATCACCGCCGGCTACCGCGCCTACCGGCGGGAGGCGCTGGAGAAACTCGACCTGTCCACCGTGGATTCCAAGGGGTACTGCTTCCAAATCGACCTGACCTGGCGGACCCTCAACAGCGGGTTCACCGTCGTTGAGGTGCCGATCACATTCACCGAGCGCGAACTTGGGGTGTCAAAGATGAGCGGGTCCAATATCCGCGAGGCGATGACCAAAGTGGCTCGGTGGGGCATCGCCGGGCGTCTGGACCGCGCCCGGGGCGTGGTGCGCTGAGGCTGGGCCTCAGCTAGCTATGGCGAGGCTGGGCCTCAGCTAGCTATGGCGAGGCTGGGCCTCAGCTAGCCGCGGCGCTTGGTCTTGATCAAATCCAACCGCTCCTTGAGCAGTTCGTCCAATTCCTCGACCGAACGACGTTCCAGCAGCATGTCCCAGTGCGTCCTGGGGGGCTTGACCTTCTTGGGCTCCGGTCGATCGCCCTCCATCAACGTGCCCTCAAGGCCGTTGCGGCACAACCAGTTACCCGGGATCTCGGCGTCGTCAGCGAACGGAACGTCGAATTCTTCGCCGTTCTCGGTGCGGTACCGCGCGACCTGGCGTGGAGCCAAATCATGATTGCGATCCGTCTCGTAGCTCACGGCCCCAAGCCGACTGCCTCTCAGGACACGATCAGCCATCGTCATTCTCCTTGCGCTTAGGCCGGGATCGAGACCGCACGATCATCAGCGGCGCGGTTCCCGGCTTCCTCCATGGTACCGGCCCGTGGCGGCAACCGGTTTAGTCTCATGACGTGACGCGTCGCACTCGCCCACAGCCGTGCCGTTGGTGCGGCCGCGAAGTCCCCGACGCGGGACTGGGCCGGCGCAGGCAGTATTGCCGGCAATCGTGCCGCCAGCGGGCCTATGAGCAACGTGCGCTGGTCAAGGGAACGGCGGTGGCGCCCGATGCCGTGGTTCTGTCGGCCGAGGAGGCCGCCGAACTGGCCGATCGCGTGTATCAGGTGCGCTGCGCGGCCGAAGATGTCGCGACCGCCGTCGAGGAGGCCGCGCCGACCGCGGAGTTGAGAACGTTGTGCGACGCGTTGTTACGCGCCGTCCAGGCCGCTGATGGATGGCGCTGAGCGGATGGTGCTGAGTCAGCAGGTGTACTGCACGCCGATACCGGCCGGCGGGGTCGACTGACGCGCGCAGCCGAAGGTGTCGATTCCGGCGTCGCTGTAGGAGACCGCGGTCTGACGGGCGAAGTTGACACACACGAGTGTCGAAGTGTCTGTGCGGCAACGGAAATCGCCGAAGGACACTGATCGGTCGACCGGCAGGGGTGCGCCCTGGCCGACCGCGAAACGGCCCGGGTCGCCGTGGGCGGACCCCACCTGAACGGAACTGCCGTCGAAATCCACCCAGCCGCCCTTCCACGCGCCGTAGATGTCGGTTGGTTGGGGCGGGGGGTCGATGAGGTTGACCAGGCAGGCAAGTCCCGCGCCGTGCTTGGCGTCGGTCATGCAACTGGTGCCGGACGGGGTGGTGAACGCCACGTCGTCACCTAAGGCAGTGGTGGTGCCGGCCCGCAGCGCAACGCGAAAATCCGCGCCGTCCACCGGGCCGGCCGCCTCGACCCATTCGATGGCCTCCGCGACCGGCGCACCGGGTGTGGGCGCCGCTGACGGCGACGATGTCTCCGGCTGGCCGGTACTCGTCGCGGGCACCGATCCGGTGGTTCGTGACGGGGTGATCGGGGTCAGTTGGGTGGCTCGCGGGGGTGTGCCGGATATTTGGGAGCACCCTGCCACCAGCAGTGACGCGGCGAGCAACACGGCGATCCGCATTCTGCCACGCTAGCCGCAGGTGCCGTCGTGGCACGTCAGGCGCGACCGGCGGGGTGCGTTCGCTAACGTCACTGGAATGCACGAGCACCCGATTCGAGTGACGACCGCCAGCGGCGTGGTTGAAGGTTTCACCCGGGATGGGGTGAATCGGTGGCGCTCGATTCCTTACGCCCGACCGCCGGTGGGCCCACTGCGGTTCCGCGCGCCCGAACCGCCGATGCCGTGGACCGGGGTGTTGTCGTGCCACGGATTCGGCAACTGCTCGCCTCAGGCGCGTCGCTACACGATGACCGGTGTCGGCAAGTACCAGCCGATGAGCGAGGACTGCCTGACCCTCAACGTCGTCACACCGCGGTGGCGCGGTCCCGAGCCCGATCATGAACTTCTGCCGGTGATGTTCTTCATCCACGGCGGCGGCTACATCATGGGCAGTTCGGCCACGCCCCTGTACGACGGTGCGACACTGGCCCGGCGCGGTTGTGTCTACGTGTCGGTGAACTACCGCCTCGGTGCGCTGGGTTGCCTTGATCTGTCGGCGCTGTCGACCAGGGATATCACCATCGAGAGCAACCTGTTTCTTCGCGATCTGGTGGCGGCATTGCGCTGGGTGCGGGAGAACATCGGGACGTTCGGCGGCGATCCGGACAACGTGACGATCTTCGGGGAGAGCGCCGGAGCTCACGCCGTCGCCACCCTGCTGGCCGTGCCGGACGCGAAAGATCTTTTCGCTCAAGCGATTGCGGAAAGTCCCGCCTCGGGCATGGTGGGGGATCCGGATGTCGCGGCCGAATTCGCCGGCCGATTCGTCGACGTGCTCGGCGCCGATCGTGATAACGCCGCCGCCGCAGTGCTCCGTGCCCGGCCTGCTGATCTGGTGCGCGCCATGGACACTGTAATGAGAACCAGCCTTGACTCCATGATGGGTGCCGCCCCCGTCGGGCCCACCTCCGGTGATGAGTTCCTCCCCTTAGATCCGTTTGAAGCGATGAAACAGGGCACGGCGCATCGGATTCCACTGATCGTCGGGACTAACGCCGACGAGGGCCGACTGTTCACCCGGTTCATGAAACTGCTGCCGACAACCGAGCATTCGATCGAGCGGATGCTGGCGCACACCCCGCCGGAGGTTCGCGAACGCGTGCTTGCCGCTTATCCGCACTACCCGCATCCGGACGCCTGCGTGCAGTTCGGCGGCGACATGATCTTCAACACCGCGGCCTGGCAGATCGCCGAGGCGCACGCAAAGTTGGCGCCCACCTATGTCTACCGCTACGACTTCGCGCCGCGGACGTTGCACTGGACCGGCTTCGGTGCCACCCACGCGACGGAGCTGCTGGCGGTGTTCGGTATCTACCGCTCCCGGGTGGGCGCGGTATTGACCGGGGGTGTGGACCAGAAGGTTGCGGTGAAGGTCAGCCATCAGGTTCAGACCCGGTGGCATGAGTTCGCGCGCACCGGGGTGCCCGGCGACGACTGGCCGGTCTACAACCACGATGATCGCCCGGTCCTGGTGTTCGATCGGCACACCCACGTGGAGTACGACCCGCATCCGCACCGCCGTAAGGCCTGGGTGGGTTTCTCGCTGGCGGATCGTTAGGCCGGGTGACGGCGTGATCGAACACCCCACCGATCTCACCGCCGACTGGCTGACTGCAGCCGTTAAGGCCGGCGAGGTCAGCTCCTTCACCGTGGAGCGCATTGGCACCGGGCAGATGAGCGAGTGCTACCGGGTCGCGCTGTGCTACGCCGATGGCCAGCAGGGTCCGGCGTCGGTGGTGCTCAAAGTCGCCGCCACCGACCCGGTGAGCCGGGGGACCGGGCATGCGCTCGGCCTCTACGAACGCGAGGTGCGGTTCTACTCAGAGGTCGCACCGGGGCTCGCGGGTCAGGCCGGCGGCCCGATCGCGCACTGTTATCACGCCACCTACCAACCCGAGACCGGCTTTTTCACCCTGCTGCTCGATGACGCCGCGCCGGCGGAGGTGGGCGACGAGATCCGCGGCGCTTCGATCGCGGACGCGACACTCGCGCTGAGACAACTGGGTCGCCTGCACGCACCGCTGATCGGCAGCGATGCACTGGCGGATGCGGAGTGGCTCAACCGGGAGACACCGGTGAACCAGGAATTGATCACCGCGCTGTACGCCGGTTTCGCCGACCGCTACGGCGATGCGATCACCACTGAGCAGGCGAAGGTCTGCCGGCACCTGGTGGACAACTTCGATGCGCACCTGGCTGCGGAATCCGGCCGGGTCAACGGCCTGGTACACGGCGACTACCGACTCGACAACATGTTGTTCGGCCGGCCCGGATCATTGCGCGACCTGACCGTGGTGGACTGGCAGACCGTCACCTGGGGTCCGGCCATGACCGACGTGGCTTACTTCCTGGGGTGCGCGCTGGTAACCGAGGATCGTCGGGCCCATTACGACGAACTGCTGCGGGCCTATCACGATGGCCTGGGTCTGAACCCGGCACTGACCCTCGACGAGGTGCGCGAGGGCGTGCGGCGGCAAAGTTTCTTCGGGGTGATGATGGCGATCGTCTCCTCGATGCTGGTGGAGCGCACCGACCGTGGCGATCAGATGTTCCTGACGATGCTGGATCGCCATAGCAGCCACGTCCTCGACACCGGGGCGCTCGACATCCTGGCGAGTGCACCCACAAGCCCTGCGCTGCAACCGGATCCGGACGATGAGGCGGCGCACCCGGCCGGTGACGAGCCGCTGTGGAACGAAAGTTGGTACTGGGATTTCGCCGACGCCGAGCAGGGCATCGGTGGATGGATCCGGTTGGGGCTGGTTCCCAACCAGAACCTCGCCTGGATCAACGCCCTGGTGTGTGGACCCGGCATGCCGACGGTGGCGCTGCTGGATTTCGAGGCTCCACTGCCGCCGGATCCCGCTGTGGTGATCGGGCACGGCGTCGAATTGCGGCACGGCGCGACGGTTCCGCTGCAGACCTACCGGGTCGAGGTCGGCGGTGAGGCGCAGGCCTACGACGACCCGTCAGCATTGCTGCGCGATGAACCGGGCCGGCCGGTCCAGCTGAGCATGAACCTCACCTGGAACACGACCGGGGTGCCGTACGCCTACCGGATCACCACCCGCTACGAAATCCCCTGTGCGGTAACCGGAACGGTCACGATCGACGGCCGACGCTATGACATCCGGGCGGTCCCGGGTCAGCGCGACCACTCGCATGGCGTCCGAGACTGGTGGAGCATGGACTGGGTATGGAGTGCGCTGCACCTGGACGACGGCACCCATCTGCACGGGGTCGACCTGCGCATCCCGGAGATGGGCCCCGTCAGTGTGGGCTATGTGCAACGGGCGGGTGAGGTGACCGAAACCAGTTCGGTGATCGCCGAAGCGACGTTGGCGGACAACGGTTTACCCCTGACGACGACGCTGACGTTCGAGCCTGGTCCAATCATCGCGACGATCGACGTGCAGGGACACGGCCCGGTCCGGTTGATCGCACCCGACGGCCGGGTCAGTAATTTCGCCCGGGCGTGGGCGACGGTGAGCACCGCCGACGGCCGCCGCGGGGTCGGCTGGCTGGAGTGGAACCGCAACCAGAGCCGACCTGTTTCGCCGACCTAGGTCTTCGACAACCTAGTCCTTGACGACCTGGGTGCCGCCGGCCATCTCGTCGTGCTTGCCCTGTTTAGTCGGACTGCCGTTGATTGTCACCGCGATCACGATCTGCGCGATGACACCGAGGAAGCCGCCGAGGTAGGGCAGGACCGGCAGCAGCGTGAAGGCATTGCGGATCGCGGACTGCTGCAGTGTCGGCTTGGACGCGCCGCCCGGGCCGCGAACGCTGAGGCCCAGCAGTCGTTTACCGAGCGTGCGGCCCTGCGTCACCTCGCAGACGACGAAGTAGATGAACATAAGCAAGCCGGTGAAGTAGCCGGTGACCAGGATGTTGCTACCTGAGTTGAACAGCGCCGCCAGCATGAAGCCAAGGAATGTCATCAGTATTCCATCGATGATCCGCGCGCCCCACCTGATGCCTAGAGTGCCGGGGCGTCCACCCCACGCGGCGGGCGGCGTCGACGGGTAGCCGCCGGGGACGGCGTAGGGATCGGCAGGCAGGTAACCGGCCGGCGGCGGGGGATAACCGGCGCCGTACTGACTTGGCGGTGGCTGATATCCGGCCGGTGGTGGCGGCGGATAACCGCCGGGCGGGGGGAAGCCAGCAGGCGGCCCGTAGGGCTCAGGGTCGTAGCCACCAGTTGTCATTAGTTCGCTCCTCGAGGACGTCGCTCCCCACAATCTACCGGGCAGTCGGGCGCGGGGCACCGCGTTCGCGGTCAGCGCATCGCAATCATGACTTTGCCGCATTCTTTGCTGCCGTTGAGAACGTCCAGCGCGGCGTCGATATCGCGCAACTCGAACCGGTGGGTGATCAATGCGGAGAGATCGCGGCGGCTCAGCAGGTCGATGGCGTCACCGAACCGTGCCGGATACTCGATCGAGCCCCGGATTGTCAGTTCCTGCATCAGCACGCTGAGGAAGTTGATCGGAATCGGCTCGTAGTGAAGTGCGACGACACATATCGTGGCGCCTCGTCCGGCCCGATCAACGATCTTGGCCAGCACCTTCGGCGAACCGCTGGCTTCGATAAAGGCGGTCGTGGCCGGCGTTTTGCCGAACTGTGTTGCCGCAGAGCCGTGCAGGCGGCTGAGTTCGGCCCAAACATTCTGGTCGGCGGGATCGATACTGGCCGACGCACCGAGCGTCTCGGCCAGCGCACGCCGAGTCGCCGACAGGTCGATGGCGACGATATCGTTTAGCCCTCGATCGGCCAGGCTTGCGATCGCGGCCAGGCCGATGGGTCCGCAGCCGAAGACCGCTACCTTGTCGTCGACGCCGACGTGCAACTGCTCGGCGGCATGCATACCTACCGCGACCGGTTCAGCCAGCGCGGCGATATCGATCGGCATGCCGTCGGGGATGGGGAACAGCCGTCCTCCCCGGGCGGCCTCTCGCACCAGTACTGCCTCAGCAAGTCCACCTTCCGCCGTTCCGTTACCGATACGGCCGATGCCGTCGTCTCCGGGATGCACCACCACCCGTTGTCCGGGGACGATGTCGGTGACCTCGGTGCCGACAGCCGTCACGACCCCGGCCAGCTCGTGTCCGAGTGGCATCGGTTCACCGCCAGGTCCGGCGAGGCCACCGAGTCGGATGTAGCTCAGGTCGCTGCCGCAGATCCCGCAGGCGTGGATCTCGACGATCGCATCCCGTGGGCCGCACGGCGGCAGATCCACGCGATCGAGGCGCACCTGCCCTGGCGCGTGGATCCGGACCTGTTCGATGATGGTCATGGGCTCTCTCCTCAGATCATGGCGGCGTCGCCGTGCGGCCGATAAGTTGAACGGTGCTGCGTGCGGTGGAACGACCGTGTTTGTCGACTTTAGGCACTAGGGCGGAGACGTGAGCATGGGTTCACCGGAGACCCTCGATCTCGACGACCTGACCTCACCGCGATTGACCGATGGTCAGCGACAGGTTCTTGACTACACCGAATCGCGCGCGGTCACCTTCGATATCGACCAGATGATCGACGAGGCCATCGCCGGCGCGGGTTCCGACGATCTGGGGTACACGGGCGATTTCGCCGCACGCCTCGGTGCCCATGTGGACGCGATCGAGGCCGACACCGACCTGACCCAGTTGGCGCGCGGCACCCTGCGCTCCCGGGTCGTCCGGCTGCTGCG
>Ga0114964_10001165_pt1 | contig 19387 bp, 17 predicted proteins | sample C_131016_MF_Meta_FD_92638 | JGI IMG/M metagenome (GOLD analysis project Ga0114964, IMG submission 92638) | Freshwater microbial communities from Lake Croche, Canada to study carbon cycling - C_131016_MF_MetaG | ecosystem: Environmental > Aquatic > Freshwater > Lake | place: Lake Croche, Canada... | reverse complement strand
CGGGCTCCCTACGGGGTGCTGGCGGCTACCTCGGTATCGATGTTGCCGGCGTGGGCCAGGCTGCCGCTGAGGCTGCCGTACCTGCCTCCGGTGGAGGCCACCGCGATTCGACTGGCCGGACGAATAGTGGTGGGCGGCATCCGCTGGGCAATGGCAGCTGATCAACCGGAAATAGTTGCGGCGCAATAGTTTCCGCAATCCGAAGGATCAGGCGTCTTCGAGCAGATCGGGTGTGACCGCCGACTCCGTATCTGGAATCCCGTCCTGCTTGGCCTTGCGGTCCGCCATCGACAAGAGACGCCGAATGCGCCCGGCGACAGCGTCTTTGGTCATCGGCGGATCCGCCAAGCGGCCCAACTCCTCCAGCGACGCCTGGCGGTGTTCAACCCGGAGTTGTCCGGCCGCTGCCAGGTGATCAGGAACGGTGTCGGCGAGGATCTCCAAGGCGCGCTCCACCCGAGCTGCCGCGGCCACCGCGGCACGAGCAGAGCGGCGCAGGTTGGCATCGTCGAAGTTGGCCAGCCGGTTGGCGGTCGCCCTGACTTCGCGGCGCATGCGCCGCTCCTCCCAGGTCAAGCGGGTGTCCTGGGCGCCCATCCGGGTAAGCAGGGTGCCGATGGCCTCCCCATCTCGAATCACGACCCGGTCGATGCCACGCACCTCGCGCGCCTTGGCGCTGATTCCCAGCCGCCGCGCGGCGCCGACCAGGGCCAGTGCAGCCTCGGGTCCCGGACAACTCACCTCCAGCGCCGAGGATCGGCCGGGTTCAGTCAGCGAGCCGTGCGCCAGGAACGCGCCGCGCCAGGCAGCCTCGGCATCGCCGACGCTGCCGCCTACCACCTGGGCGGGCAGTCCGCGCACCGGGCGCCCGCGCATATCCAGCAGTCCGGTCTGACGCGCGAGCGCCTCTCCGTCCTTGGCCACCCGAATGAGATAACGGGTGCTCTTGCGAATTCCGGTGGCCGACAGAACGTGCACGACGGCGCTGTAGCCGTAGAGGTCGTGGATGTCCTTGCGGAGCCGCCGGGCGATGCTGCCCTGGTCGACCTCGGCCTCCACGACCACCCGGCCTGACACGATATGAAGCCCGCCGGCAAAGCGGAGCAGCGATGCCACCTCCGCGCGCCGCGCGCTCACGGAGTTGACGACCAGACGGCTCAGCTCGTCTTTGACCTCAGCAGTCATCGCCACGGGTCGTCACCTCTCGGTCCGTTGCCGGTCAGTCGGCGCGCCCGGTCCGGCTGCCGTCCTGCCTCGGCCGACGCCACCGTGGCGGTCGGCACCTCGATGGTCGGTACTTCCATACTCGGCACCTCGATCGTCGACACCCCCCTGCCGCGCCCACGCACGGCATCAAGCGCGGCAGCCAGCTTCGCCGGGCCATGTAAAGGTGTACCAGGTCGGGAAATGTCGGCAAACATCACCGATGCCTCCAGCAGGGTCGCGGTTCGGCGAAGCTGATCACGTTCACGTTCCGACGGCACCCGCCCGGCATCGACAATGACGTCATGCACCGTCAGTCCCGGCGCGTGCTGGGTGAGCACATGCAAATGTCGCTCTGCCGAAAAGCCTGCTGTCTCACCAGGTTCGGCCGCCAGATTCACGACCAACGCGCGACGAGCGGGAGTGGCCTTCAGCGCGGCGGCCAACCCGGGCACCAGGACATGCGGGATGACACTGGTGAACCACGACCCAGGCCCGAGCACCACAAGATCGGCAGCCATCACCGCGTCGACGGCCTGCCGGGTGGCGGGCGGGTCACCGGGCAGCAACCGAACCCGCCGCACTTTGCCGGGCGTGGTGGCCACCGCGACCTGGCCCTGAATCACCCGGCTCATCCGAGGATCGGCTTCCAGGCCCGCCACGTCGGCCTCGATCTGCAACGCAACCGGGCACATCGGCAGCACGCGGCCCTTCACGCCGAGGATCCGGCCCAATTCGTCGAGTGCCGCCACCGGATCGGCGAGTACTTCGTTAAGGCCGGCCAGTAGCAGGTTGCCGATCGGGTGGCCCGCAAGCGCTCCGCTGCCGCCGAACCTGTGCTGGATGATCGTGGCCCACAATCGGCCCTGAGGGCTGTCAGATGCCAATGCGGCCAGCGCCATCCGCAGGTCGCCCGGGGGAATGACGTCGAGTTCGGATCGCAACCGGCCAGATGAGCCGCCGTCGTCGGCCACGGTGACGATCGCGGTCACATGCGGAGTTAGTCGGCGTGCGGCCGACAGCGTCGCGTACAGGCCGTGGCCACCGCCCATTGCCACGATCCGCGGCGGGGTTCCCCCGGACGTCGGTGCTGTCATTCTCGCCCCAGGTCCCGGTGCAGGACCCGCACCGAGAGCTGCGGGTTCTCGGTCAGCAACCCGGCGAGCGCCTCGGCGATGGCGACACTGCGGTGCTTACCGCCCGTGCAACCAATAGCCACCGTCATGTACCGCTTGCCCTCCCGGATATAGCCGTCGGCCACCAGCTTCAAGAGTTGATGGTAGGTCTGTAGGAACTCCGCGGCACCGGGTTGGGCCAGGACGTAGTCGCGAACGGCTGGCGACTGACCGGTCTGCGGTCGCAGTTCGTCCACCCAGTGCGGATTGGGCAGAAAGCGCACGTCCATCACCATGTCGGCGTCCATCGGCAATCCGTACTTAAACCCGAACGACTCCACCGTCACGCTGGTCTGCGCAACGGTCTCGCCACCGAAGGCGCGTTCGATGCTCGCGCGTAACGCCGGAACCGCCAACGCCGAGGTGTCGATAATCAGATCAGCGGCGGCGCGGACAGGTTCCAACATTCTGCGCTCCGCTGCGATGCCCTCGGCCAGAGTCTGATTGCCCTGCAGCGGATGACTGCGACGGTTGTTCTCGTAACGGCGCACCAGGATGTCGTCGGACGCTTCCATGAACAACACCCGCGGAGTGATGGCACGGGTGGCCAGGTCCTGACGAACCAGGTCAAGATCACCGGTGAACCCGCGGGATCGAACATCCATCACCACCGCGAGGCGGGTGATGCGCGATCCGGCCGCCAATCCCAGATCCACCATCCGCGCAATGAGTTCGGGCGGCAGGTTGTCGGCCACATACCAGCCCAGGTCCTCGAGCACTTTCGCAGCGGTACCGCGGCCGGCGCCGGACAATCCGGTCACCAGCACGACATCGATATCACCCGCGCCGGCGCCCCGGACGGCGTTGAGGTTTCCTGCACTGTTTTCTGTCATGGCGATGCTCGCTGTGAATCATCGCCCACCGCATCGCCGGATGCATCCGAACTCGCGCGATCGGCGACACCGCCAAGAGCTTCGAGAACCGCCGCGGCCGTCGCGGCCCCGATACCCGGCACCGCGGTGATCTCGTCGATGCCGGCCTGCCGAATCCGCGCCAGCGACCCGAAGTGGGTGACCAACGCCTTGCGACGGGTCTCCCCCAGCCCCCGCACCGAGTCCAGGGCGGACGCGGTCATCCGCTTGGACCGCTTGCTGCGGTGATAGGAGATCGCGAACCGGTGCGCCTCATCGCGAACACGTTGTAGCAGGTAGAGCCCCTCGCTGTTGCGGGGCAGGATCACCGGATCGGCCTCGGCGGGAACCCAGACCTCCTCCAGTCGCTTGGCCAGTCCGATCACCGCGACGTCGGTGACGCCGAGTTCGTCGAGCACCCGCGCAGCGGCGTTGACCTGTGGCGCACCACCGTCGACGACGAAGAGGCTGGGCGGGTAGGCGAACTTGCGGGGTTTGTCGGCGCCCACCGGTTCGGCGGAATCCGTCGCCTCCACATCGGCGACGTGTCGCTGGAAACGGCGTCGGGTGACCTCCGCGATCGAGGCGACGTCATCGGAGCGGCCATCCCCGGCCGCTTCCCGAATCGCGAAATGTCGATAGTCGGACTTGCGCGGCAGCCCGTCCTCGAACACCACCAGCGAGCCCACCACATCGGTGCCTTGCACATGACTGATATCGACGCATTCGATCCGCAGCGGCGCATCGGCCAGTCCGAGCGATTCCTGAATATTCTGCAGCGCAGCCGATCTCGCGGTGAAGTCACCGGCACGCTTGAGCTTGTGCTGCGCCAAAGCCTCCCGGGCATTACGGTGCACCGTCTCGGCAAGTGCAGCCTTATCACCTCGACGGGGCACCCGTAGCGATACCGCCGAACCACGCAGCCCGGACAACCAGACACCGAGTTCGTCGGCGTTGGGCGGCAGGCATGGCACCAGTACCTCGCGAGGCACCGGATTATTGGATTCGTCTGCTGGCCCGCCCAATTCGGCTTCAGCGCCGTAGAACTGAGTGATGAACTGCTCTACCAGTTGAGCCTGTGCGGAGTCACCCGGGTCGCCGGGTTTCTCGACGATCCATCCTCGCTGGCCGCGAACCCGGCCGCCGCGCACGTGGAACACCTGCACCGCGGCTTCCAAGTCATCGTCGGCGAATGCGACGACATCGGCATCGGTACCGTCACCGAGCACGACCGCCTGCTTTTCCAATACCCGTTTGATCGCACCGAGGTCATCGCGTAACCGCGCCGCCCGTTCGAAGTCGAGTTCGGCAGCGGCGGCATTCATCTGGCGCTCCAGATCGCGGGCGAAGCGGTCGGTCCTACCCGACAGGAAGTCGCAGAAGTCACCCACGATCCTCCGATGTTCCTCGGCGCTGACCCGGCCGATACAGGGCGCCGAGCATTTATCGATATAGCCGAGTAGACAGGGACGTTCGATTTGCCTGTGCCGCTTGAACACTCCACCGGAACAGGTACGCGCAGGGAAGACCCGGGTCAGCAGATCCAGCGTCTCCCGGATCGCCCAGGCGTGCGAGTACGGCCCGAAGTAGCGCACACCTTTGCGGCGCGGGCCGCGATAAATCATCAGCCGCGGGAACTCCTCATTGAGGGTCACCGCCAGCACCGGATAGGACTTGTCGTCGCGGTAGCGGACATTGAACTGCGGATCGAACTCCTTGATCCAGTTGTACTCAAGTTGCAGTGCCTCAACCTCGGTGCCGACCACCGTCCACTCCACCTTCGCGGCGGTGGTCACCATCTGGCGGGTCCGGGGATGCAGGCCGGCGACATCGGCGAAGTACGACGACAGCCGGCTGCGCAGGCTCTTGGCCTTGCCGACGTAGATCACCCTGCCGCGGGCATCCCGGAAACGGTAGACGCCGGGTTCGACGGGGATGGACCCCGGCGCCGGGCGGTACGTCGCGGGATCGGCCACGCTGTTCAGGCTAGTACCGGCGCGGGACCGCCGGGGGCGCTGCACTACCGATAGCGGTCCATCAACTCTCGGACGGTGTCCATGGCGGCGACCGCACGCTCCCGGTCGAAGGATTGGATGGCCAGTACCGGGACATACTCGTTGTACGCCAAGTCCACCCGGGCCCAGCGCTTGCCGAGCGGGAACGACACGTCGACCACCTCATCCCACGGAATCAGCCGATAGCCCAGCACATTTCGGACCGCCAGACCTGCCGCGCCCACTCTCAGCCGAGGCCGGATCAACAGCAGGACCGCACCGGCCAGTACAGCTGCCAGGCCCGCCATCGCGAATTGATCAGCGGTCCGCAGGACTGGTCCGGTTGACTTATCCTTCAGCAAGACCGCCACTGTCAGTCCGGCCGCCATGATCACTGCGGCGACGCCGTACGCGTACCGAGCAGTCGTCCGTGGCCGGAACTCGGCGTCCCAGCCTCCACCGGCGCGAGTTTCGGTCATGCCTCGCGCAAGTGTCGCAGCGTCAACGCGGTGGACAGGGCGGCCGCGGTGGCTTGGGCGCCCTTATCCTCGGCTGAGTCTGGCAGCCCTGCCCGGTCGAGTGCCTGCTGTTCGTTATCGGTGGTCAACACTCCGTTGGCCACCGGGGTGGCTGAATCCAACGAAACTCTGGTGAGCCCTTGGGTCACCGCATCGCAGACGTAGTCGAAATGTGGTGTTGAGCCTCGGATCACGACTCCCAGTGCCACCACGGCATCATGATTTCGGGCTAGCTCCTGCGCAACGACCGGAATCTCGATCGCGCCGTGTACCCGAACCACGGTCGGATGGATCACCCCGCATTCCTCGGCTACTTTGCGAGCGCCATCGAGTAGGGCGTTACAGATCCCGGCGTGCCAGGTACTCGCGACGATGGCAAGTTTCACATCGGAGGCATCCATATCCGGAACCGCCGGAACTCCAGCCCCACCGCTCACTGGAGCGCGCCCTCGTCGTAATCCTCCAGGCCGGCCAATTCATGGCCCATCCGGTCGCGCTTGGTCTTGAGGTAGCGGATGTTCTCGGCATTGGCCCGCACCGGCAGTGCGACACGTTCGATGATGTTGAGGCCATAGCCATCCAGGCCCACGCGTTTTGCGGGATTATTGGTCAGCAGTCGCATGGACCGCACGCCGAGATCGACCAGGATCTGCGCCCCGATCCCGTAGTCGCGGGCATCAGCGGGCAATCCGAGTTCAAGGTTAGCGTCGACGGTATCGGCACCGGCGTCCTGAAGCTGGTAGGCCTGCAACTTATGCATCAGGCCGATGCCGCGGCCTTCGTGGCCGCGCATGTAGAGCACCACGCCACGCTCTTCAGCGGCGACCATTTCCATGGCGGCGTCCAGTTGTGGACCGCAGTCGCACCGTTGCGAGCCGAACACATCGCCGGTAAGACATTCCGAGTGCACCCGGACCAGGACGTCGTGGCCGTCGTTCTCCGGACCGGCGATATCGCCACGCACCAGCGCGACGTGCTCGACCTGGTCGTAGATGTTGCGGTAGCCGACCGCGCGGAACTCACCGTGCCGGGTCGGGATCCGCGCCTCCGCCACCCGTTCGACATGCTTCTCGTGCTTGCGGCGCCACTCGATGAGGTCGGCGATGGAGATCAAGGCGAGTCCGTGCTCGTCGGCGAAGATCCGCAGCTCATCGGTCTGGGCCATGGCGCCCTCGTCCTTTTGGCTGACGATCTCGCAGATTGCCCCGGCCGGCTGCAGGCCCGCCATCCGGGCCAGGTCGACGGCCGCCTCGGTGTGACCGGGGCGGCGCAGCACACCACCATCCTTCGCGCGCAGCGGAACCACGTGGCCGGGCTTGGTGAAGTCATCGGAAACGCTCGACGGGTCCGCTAGCAGTCGCATCGTGGTAGCGCGATCCGAAGCCGAAATACCGGTTCCCACGCCGTGTCTGGCATCGACGGTGACGGTGTAGGCGGTGCCGTGCTTGTCCTGGTTGATCGCGTACATCGGCAGCAGGCCCAACCGGTCGCAGATATCGCTGTCGAGCGGAACGCACAGATAACCTGACGTGTAGCGCACCATGAAGGCGACCAGCTCAGGTGTGGCCTTCTCGGCGGCGAAGATCAGATCGCCCTCATTCTCGCGATCCTCGTCATCGATGACGACGACGGCCTTACCCGCCGCGATGTCGGCAACCGCCCTCTCGACGGTGTCCAGTCTCGTCATCGTTGCCGCCTGCCTGTTTAACCGATTGCCCGATTAGCCGATTACCCAAAAACCTGCCGGAATTCCCCGTAATAGTGCTGGATTCAGTATGAACCACCAAAAACAGCCGGTGACGACCGACGCTCGCCGAGCAATCGCTCGACGTACTTCGCGGGTCAGCGCCACTTTATGCTGAGCGCATCGTGCCTTTTCACAGGTGGAGTCCTACCGATGCAGGGCCACATATGTGCGATCGGACCGGAAGGATATTCAGCCATGACCATGGGCTCCAACCCCACCGCCGCACCACCCCCCGGCACCACGTGGGTCGGCGATTGGGATGCGCAGTTCCATGACCGCGTGTACGGCGCCGACCCGGTGGCGGTCGGCGCTATCGCGGCCCTGCTGACCGGAGTGCAGCACCGCAACGGATCCACCGTCAGCGGTGTCGCGGTTCGGGTGGCCGGCGGCGCGGTGATCGGCGCCAACGAGCTGCCCATCGTGGTCGACCTGACGCCGGCCCAGGCGCGCGAGCTTGGCGAGGTGCTGATCGGGTTGGCCACGAGCGCAGAGTCGCTGGACGGGATCGCGACGCCGCCGAGGTAGACGGGAACGTTTTGTTCAGTGACTTCTGTTTCTCTTGGTCACCCTGCGCTAGTCACTCTGAGCGTCGGAATGGAACATCAACCGCTCGACGTACTTCGCGATGACATCAACCTCGAGGTTGACCGGCGTACCGACGGCAGCGCTCCCAAGAGTGGTCAGCGCCAGCGTGGTGGGGATCAGTGAGACCTCGAACCAATCGCCTCGCCCGAGAGGCTCATCGGGACCATCGGCTCTTCGCCCGAGAGGCTCATCGGTACCGAGCGCAGACACCGTCAGCGAAATGCCGTCGACCGTGATTGAGCCTTTTTCCACCACATACCGAGAGATCTCCCGCGGCAACGCGATTCGAACAACCTCCCAGTGCTCCGACGGAGAGCGCGAGATCACCGCTCCGGTGCCGTCCACGTGGCCCTGCACGATATGCCCGCCAAGCCGGCTGTTCACGGCAGCGGCGCGTTCCAGATTGACCTGGCTGCCGACCGCGAGTACGGCCAGGCTGGAGCGGTTCAGGGTCTCTGCCATCACGTCGGCGCTGAATCGTCCCTGCGGGAGCACGTCGACGACGGTCAGGCACACGCCGTTGACCGCGATGGAGTCGCCGTGGCGCGCATCGGCGGTCACCACGGGTCCGCGGATGATCAGACGCGCGGAATCGCCCAGGTCGTCGGTCGCGACGATCTCGCCGAGTTCTTCGATGATTCCGGTGAACACCACCCCAATCTAGCCATGACCTCGAATCCGGCGATTACTCGGCCTCGCCGCCGCGGCACTGCCCGTCCGACCTACTACGATGCACGTATGTCGACGACTCGCCGAATCTTCGCCGCCCTGGCCGCCCTGTTCGCCGCCGCCCTGCTCATCTCGGGCTGCTCGAAGAAGTCATCCGAACCGCTACCGGATGCAGCCGGACTGCTGCAGCAGTCGATCGCGACGACCAAGTCACTCCAGAGTGCCCACCTGGAGATCGTCGTCAACGGCAAGATCGAGGGGCTGCCGATTAAGAAGTTGGCCGGTGACCTCACCAACGTGCCGGCTGTCGCCATCAAGGGCAGTTCGACCATCACGATGGGCGGCTCGGATGTCGACATCCAACTGGTGGTGCTGGACGGCACCCTGTATGCGGCGCTGACTCCGAACAGCTGGCTCGATATGGGCCCGGCCGTTGAGATCTACGACCCGTCGGTAATCCTGAACCCCGATTCCGGGCTGGCCAATATGATCGCCAACATCACCGACGCCAAGGCCCAGGGTTTCGAAACCATCGGTGGCGTTCCGACGGTCAAGATCACCGGCACCGTTGCGGCCGCCGCGGTGAACAAGCTGATCCCACAATTGAAGGCCAGCGGACCGCTGCCGACCACCGCGTGGATCGAGAAGGACGCACCACACCAACTGGTGCAGGCCCAGGTCGACCAGAGCGGCGGCAACAGCGTGCAGTTGACCCTGTCCGAATGGGATAAGCCGGTCACCGTCACCAAGCCCGCGGTGTGATGCCGCAGGAGCCCGCCGTCCCCGTCGATCGAAGCACCACAAGCGTCGGCCGCGGTCGTCGCACCGCGATCGGCGCCGGCAGTCTCGCCGTCCTACTCGGGGCGCTCGACACCTATGTCGTGGTCACGATCATGGTCGACATCATGCGGTCGATCAACATCCCGATCAACAAGATCCAGCAGATCACACCGATCATCACCGTGTATCTGCTGGGATACATCGCCGCGATGCCGTTACTGGGCCGGCTGTCTGACCGGTTCGGCCGCAAACTCGTGCTGCAACTGAGCCTGATCACGTTCGCCGCCGGCTCGGTGGTGACCGCGCTGTCCGGCGATCTGACCACGCTGGTGATCGGCCGCCTGATCCAGGGCATCGCCAGCGGCGCGCTGCTGCCGGTAACCCTCGCGCTGGCCGCAGACCTGTGGGCGGCGCGAAGCCGAGCCGCGGTGCTGGGCGGAATCGGGGCAGCTCAAGAACTGGGTAGCGTCCTTGGCCCGCTATACGGCATCGGTGTGGTGTGGCTACTCAACACCTGGCGCGACGTGTTCTGGATCAACGTGCCGCTCACGCTGATCGCCATGGGACTGATCCACATCAGCCTCCCGTCGCACGAGCGCAGCGACAAACCCGAACGCGTCGACGTGGTGGGGGGCGTGCTACTCGCGATCGCACTCGGCCTCGCGGTCTGGGGTCTCTACAACCCCAACCCCGACGGCAAGCAGATTCTGCCGAATCATGGTCTCGTCTTGGTGGGTGGCGCAGTACTGGCCGCGATCGCGTTCGCGGTGTGGGAGCGGTTCGCCACCACCCGGCTGATCGAACCGCGGGGAGTGAAGTTCGGCCCGTTCCTGACATCACTGGCCACCTCGATGTGTGCCGGCGCCGCGCTGATGGTCACCCTGGTCAACGTCGAACTGTTCGGGCAGGGCGTGCTGGGCAAGGATCAGAACGGGGCTGCCTTCCTGCTGCTGCACTTCCTGGCCGCACTACCCATCGGCGCGCTGATCGGCGGCTGGGTCGCCACCCGAATCGGTGATCGGGTGGTGGCTGTCGTGGGCATGGTGATCGCGGCCTTCGCCTACTGGCTGGTGTCGCAGTGGGGCATCGATGTGCTGTCCGCCCACCACGATCTCGGTGTGGTGCGCCTACCCGTTTTCGGCACCGACCTGGCAATGGCCGGTTTTGGGCTGGGCCTGGTGATCGGTCCGCTCACCTCGGCGGCGCTGCGCGTGGTGCCTTCTGCCCAGCACGGGATTGCCTCCTCGCTGGTGGTGGTGGCGCGGATGACGGGCATGCTGATCGGGGTCGCGGCGTTGAGCGCCTGGGGTCTGTACCGGTTCAACCAGATTCTGGCCACCCTGCCCAGCACACCGGCAGACACCCTGGCCGCGAAGATCGCCGGCGAGGCTGCTCGCTACCGCACCGCGTTCGCGATGCAGTACGGCTCGATCTTCTTCATCACCACCATCGTCTGCCTGGCCGGGGCCGTATTCGCATTGTTCATCGGGGGCCGCCAGAGTCATGCCGACGACGGATCAGATGTGACCGCACCGTCGAGCAGCGACGCGGGATTACCGGGCTAATCGCGTTGAGCCCGCACCCGATCAACCCGCGGTGGGTACCCTCGCCCCCATGCGGGTGACGACATGCTGATCGCGGCGCTGCGTGATTTGCAATGGCGTAAGCGCCGATTCGCGATTGCCATCGTCGGCACCGGCCTGGTCTTCGCGATGACACTGGTTCTCACCGGCCTGGCCAACGGCTTCCGGGTGGAGGCCACCAGGACTGTCGATTCCCTGCAGTTGGATGCATTCCTAGTTAAGTCCGGAGCGACCGGGCCATTCCTGGGTTCATCGGCCTTCCCCCCCACCAAGATGGAGCTGCCCGGCGTGAGAACGTCGGTGCCACTGGTCTACGGAAGCGCGACGATGCCCGAGGGCGATTCGGCACGAAGCGTCAACGTGTTCGGTGCTCCAGAGCGCGGACCCGGCATCCCGGTGATGGCCGAAGGACGTCCGCCGTCGGCTCCGGATGAGGTCGCGGTGTCGACGTCGATGGGCAGAGCGATCGGTGATGCCGTCGAAATCGGTTCTCTCCCATTGCGAATCGTCGGACTCGCTGACGACTCAACTGCGCTGGCCGGCCAGCCCAATGTCTTCCTTACCATTCCCGGCGCACAGAAACTGTTGTTCTCGGGCCAGTCGCTCATCACCTCGGTCGGCTTGCAGGGCACGCCGTCCACAGCGCCGGATGGTTTCCGCATCATCGACCGTGCCGGAGCGGTAGACGATCTGTTACGGGCTCTCAGTGGCGCGCGGCAGGCGATGACCCTGATGGCCGGGCTGCTCTGGTTGGTTGCAGCCTCGATCGTCGGGTCGATGATCTACATGTCGGCGATGGAACGCACCAGGGATTTCGCGGTCTTCAAAGCGGTCGGGGTTCCGACCCGTTCCATCCTGGCCGGACTCGCCATGCAGGCCGTCATCGTCGCGGTCCTGGCGGCACTGCTGGGCGGTGTGCTGTCGGTGCTCCTGGGACCACTGTTCCCGATGCGGGTGGACATCCCGAGGATCGCGTTTCTGCTGCTGCCCGTCGTCGCGGTGACCATCGGCGTGCTGGCCAGTGTCGCCGGGTTGCGCCGCGCGGTGACGGTCGACCCCGCACGAGCATTCGGAGGACCCTGACCCGATGGCAGATCTACGTATCAAAGACCTTGTGGTGGAGTACGCCAGTGGCCAGGAATCGGTACGTCCAATCGACCAGTTAAGCCTGGACGTCCCAGCGGGATCGCTGGCAATTCTGTTGGGGCCCAGCGGATGTGGCAAGACGACGCTGCTGTCCTGCCTGGGCGGAATTCTCAAACCCACCGCCGGGCGGATCGAGTTCGGCGACGTCGACGTCACTGCACTCGACGCCCAGGAGTTATCGGAGTATCGCCGCAACACGGTCGGAATCGTGTTCCAGGCGTTCAATCTCGTGCCCAGCCTGACCGCCCTGGAGAACGTGCTGGTGCCACTTCGGGCGGCCCGGATGCCGAAGCGCCAGGCCCACCAGCGAGCCGAGGAACTGCTGGCCCGCGTCGGTCTGGCACACCGGATGTCACATCGGCCCGGCGATCTCAGCGGCGGACAGCAGCAACGCGTCGCCGTGGCACGGGCGATCGCCCTGGACCCGCCGCTGCTGATCGCCGATGAGCCCACCGCGCACCTGGACTATATCCAGGTCGAGGAGGTGCTGACGCTGGTCCGCGAACTCGCCTCCGGCGAGCGGGTGGTGGTGGTGGCCACCCACGACACCAGAATGCTGCCACTGGCCGACAGCGTTGTGGAACTGGTTCCACATCTGGATGCAACCGACCATGAGCCCGAGACCGTGACCCTGACCGCCGGCCAGACACTCTTCGAGCAGGGCACCATGGGCGACTCCATCTACCTGGTGTCGACGGGTGAAATCGAACTGGTCCGCGAATTGGCCGGCGGTGGCGAGTCGGTGCTCAAGGTTGCCGGTTCGGGTGACTATTTCGGCGAGATGGGACCGCTGTTCGCCCTGCCGCGTTCGGCGACTGCGCGGGCCCGGACCGACGCCGAAGTGGTCGGGTATACGGTGCAGGCTTTCCGTGAGCTGCTTGGTTCCCTCGGGTCTCGAGATCTCATCGAGCACAAGGCCTTACATCGAGAGGGTTGACCCCGAGTGCGTTGCCCCAGGGTCTATCGGTCGGGCGGCACCAGGCTGATCAACAGATCCGGACCGATCCGTTCCACACCGTCATAACGCCATCGCAGCGCACTCGCAATGCCGGTGACCCCGACATCGTCCAGTGCGCTGAAGGGTCCGCCCAGCAGAACCGGCGCAACGTAGGCCAGGATCCGGTCGATGACACCGGCCCGAAGGAACGCACCCGCGATGGTGGGGCCACCTTCCACGATCACGTCGGTGCGAGCAGACAGGGCCCGAATCACTTCGTGGGGATCATGGGAATGCAGCACCATGGTGGGTGAATCCCCCAGTGTCACATTGGATTCCGGCGGTATCTCCCTCTTGCCGACCACGACCCGCAATGGTTGATGCTCGGCGAGGCCGCCATCCGGCAAGCGGGCCGTGAGGCTGGGGTTGTCGGCGAAGACGGTTCCGGTTCCGACAACGATGGCATCCGCGGCCGCTCGGCGACGATGTACATCGGCACGTGCCGCATCCCCGGTGATCCACTGCGATGACCCGTCCGCTGCCGCGCTTCGGCCATCGATACTGGCGGCGAATTTCCACGTGACGTGCGGCAGGCCGGTGCGCTGTCTGTGCAACCACTCCCGCAGCGGACCGGTCGTCACCTCCTCGGCGCACACCCCGGCCGTCACCTCGACACCGGCAGCGCGCAACCGAGTGGCACCACCGGCGGCGACCGGGTTCGGATCGAAAATCGCGTAGACCACTGCGGCGACGCCGGCCGCCACCAGTGCATCGACGCACGGCGGTGTCCGACCGTGGTGGTTACACGGTTCCAACGTCACCACCGCGGTACCACCGACCGCGCGCTCGCCTGCGGCCCGCAGCGCGACCACCTCGGCGTGCGGACCGCCGACCGGCTCAGTGGCGCCGACACCGACGATCTCCCCGTCGGAGCTCAGGATCACCGCGCCCACCGGCGGATTCGGGTATGTGGACCCCTTCACGCGCTGCGCCTGGTCGATCGCCAGGTGCATCGCTGCGGTGATCTGCGCGGGCGCGGTCATGCGTGCAGATGGGGCGAGGCGAGACCGGCCTGACGGCGCAGGGCCTCAACGGCAGCGCCTGGGTCGGCAGCACCGTAGACCGCCGAGCCCGCCACGAAGCAGTCCACACCGGCCTCGGCGGCCGCCTCGATGGTGTCGGCGTTGATTCCACCGTCGATCTCTATCAGGACCGTCAGCTCACCGGAATCGACCAATCGGCGAACGGCCGCAACCTTGGTCAGCACCTCGGGCATGAAACTCTGGCCGCCGAACCCCGGCTCGACACTCATGATCAGCAGTGTGTCGAAGTCGCGCAGGATCTCCAGGTAGGGCTCGATCGGGGTACCCGGCTTGACCGATAACCCCGCTTTGGCACCGGCAGCGCGGATATCGCGGGCCACTGCGACGGGATCGTCGGTGGCCTCGGCGTGGAAGGTGACGTTATAGGCACCGGCTTCGGCGTAGCCCGGTGCCCAGCGCCCTGGGTCGGTGATCATCAGGTGGCAGTCCATCGGAATGTCGGTCGCCTCGAGCAGGCTTTCGACCACCGGCAGGCCGAGGGTCAGATTCGGAACGAAGTGCGCGTCCATCACGTCGACGTGCAGCCAGTCCGAACCCTCGACCGCCGCAGCCTCGCGAGCGAGCCAGGCGAAGTCCGCCGACAGGATCGACGGTGCGATCATCGGCCGGGTCGGTGGTGCCATGGCTGCCACCTTAAGGCTTACGGGTCCTTGCGGAGCGCTGCGGCGAACATTGCGTCGGTCCCGTGCCGGTGCGGCCACAGTTGCACGTAGGGCCCGGCGCCGAGGTCCACCACCGGCTCGAACAGGGGGCGGGTGTCCAGGGCGGTCACCGGATAGCGTCGCAGCGCGTCGGCGACCACGCCGACGGTCTCGACCAGGTGCGGTGAACACGTCGCGTAGAGCACCACACCGCCGGGCCGGGTCAGGTCGATCGCCGACGCCAGCAGTTCACGCTGCAACTTGGCCAGTTCCGGGACATCGGCAGGAGTTCGTCGCCACCGCGCTTCCGGCCGTCGACGTAGGGCCCCGAGGCCGGTGCAGGGCGCGTCGACGAGGACCCGGTCGAAACCGCCGGCCGGCAGCGACGTATCGCGGCCGTCGACACGCAGGACGTCCACCGACAGCCCGCGGGTGTTGTGTTCCACCATCTCGGCCCGGCGGGGATTGGGTTCGATCGCCGTGACGGTGGCACCCGCCTGGGCGGCGATCGCGGCGATCAGGGCCGTCTTGCCACCTGGACCTGAGCACAAATCCAGCCAGCGACCGCCGTCGGTACCGGTCAACGGGGCCAGGGTCAGCGCGCGAGCCACCAACTGGCTGCCCTCGTCCTGAACCAGGGCCCGGCCGTCCCGGATCGCGGCCAGTCCGCCGGGATCACCGCTGCCGAGGTAAACCGCGTAGGGCGAGTAACGTCCGACCTCCCCGCCGACAGCCTCCGCGAGTTCGCCAGCGCTCAGGACTCCGGGGCGGGCGGCGAGGTGTACGGCCGGCCGGGCGTCATCGGCCGCCAGCGCGGCATCCAATTCGGCAGCGTGCACGCCGAGTGCGTCAGCGAACGACTGTGCGATCCAGCGCGGGTGCGCGTGAACGAGCGCGGCATGGCCGATCGGGTCACCGGCGGCCGGTGGCGCAAGCTCGGCCACCCAGGATTGCTCGTCGCGTTTGGAAATGGCTCGCAGCACACCGTTGACGAAACCGGCTCGTACCGAATCGAATTCGACGCCGGCCTGCTCGACAGTGGTGGATACCGCGGCGTGCGGGGCGACATGGGTCCGCAGCAGTTGATAGGCACCGAGACGCAGCAGATCCAGCAGTACCGGGTCAATCTGGTCGATGGGCCGGCCGGCAGCCGAAGCGATGACGGCGTCCAGAAGGCCGCGCGTACGGCAGGTGCCGTAGGTCAATTCGGTCGCGAACGCCGCGTCCCGCCCGGTGATACCGCGTTCGGTCAGGATGGCCGGCAGCGCCAGGTTGGCGTAGGAATCTCGTTCAGACACCGCACGCAACACATCGAAAGCGGCACGCCTGGCCGGGTCGAGTTGGGCGCGCGGGCGGCGACTCGGACGCGCAGTCACGTGGCCCGCACCCCGGGATCCAGGCGGGCACCCCGGGCCCAGTCCGCGGCGGTCATTGCCTTCTTGCCCGGGGGCTGGATCTGACCGAGCAGAATCGGATCCGATCCGGTACCCACCCGCAGCACAGACCGTTCCACCTCGATGCGGCCGGGTTCCAATCGCACGCCGGACTCCTCGACGGTCACCGGGCCGAGTTTGATCCGCATGTCCCCCAGCATCGTCCATGCGCCCGGGTTGGGCGTCACCGAACGAATGCGACGTTCGATGACGTGTGCGGGCAGATCCCAGCGGACCCGGGCCTGGTCGACGGAGATCTTGGGCGCGAGGCTCACCCCGTCGGGCGACTGCGGGATCGGACTGAGCGTTGCGGCGGCGATACCGTCCAGCGTGGTCTCCAATAACACCGCACCCGATTCGGCCAGCCGGTCGAGAAGTTCCCCGGCTGTGTCGTTCGGCGTGATTGTCTGCGTCAGCACGCCGTAGACCGGTCCGGAATCCAATGCCGGTTCGATTCTGAAAGTGGTTGCGCCGGAAACGGTGTCGCCTGCGGCAATAGCGGCCTGGACAGGTGCGGCACCACGCCAGGCCGGCAGCAGCGAGAAGTGCAGATTGACCCAGCCGTGCGGCGGCACCGCAAGCATCGGGGCACTCAGCAGCGCGCCATAGGCGACCACCGCGCAGCAATCGGGAGCGATCGCAGTCAATTCCGCGATGAACTCCTCGGAATTCGGCGTCTCCGGTCGCAGCACCGGGATGCCGGCGTCAAGGGCCAGTTGCGCCACCGCAGAGGGTGCCGGTTTCCCGCGCCGGCCGGCCGCAGCATCCGGACGAGTGAGGACGGCGACGACGTCATGGTGCGGCGAGTCGATCAGTCGCTGCAGCGACGGTAGGGCCGGTGCCGGTGTGCCCGCGAATACGATCCGCATCCAGTCCTTCGCTTATTCGGTCTTCGCGCCTGCGCGTCCCCGTCGCGGGGTGGATCGCCAGCCTAGTTGGCGGTCAGCCGATATGCAGGGGGTCGATCTGCACCCGGACCGCGTCGTGGTCGTGCCGCGCGCTCGTGACCGAGATGGCCTGTCGTAACGACGACGCCAGCGCAAGCCCCGCATCGCGTCGAACCCGGATCAGCATCCGGATGACCGTGTCAGTGGCGGCGGTGGCGGGCGGGCGGCGAACCCCGGGCGGTAGGTCCACCGGGCCCAGCAGGTCGGCGTCGCCCGGTAGCGCTGCCGCGGCGATCAACGCGTTTACCGCATCGGGGGCTCCATCCACCACCGCGATATGGACGGCCGGCGGTAGTCCGACTGCGACCCGGCCGGCGAGTTCGGCTTCGGCGTGACCGACCGGATCCCACTTGATCAACGCCTGGACCGTGGGGATCGCCGACTCGGCCACCACGACGACGACGCCGCCCGCGGCGCGGGAATGCACCTGCGCGGACGCAGCCATCCAGCGGCGCAGCGTGTCCTCGGCGGCGCGCAAATCCTGGCGCCCGAGTAGCGACCAGCTGTCCAGCAGCAGCGCCGCGCCATAGCCCTCCGGGGTCCGCGGCTCCGCGCCCGGCGTGGCCACCACCAGGGCCGGTCCGGCACCGATCTCGGCGTGGATGGAGTCGCCGGCCGAGGTGATGACCGGGACGCCGGCGAAGGCCCGGCCCAATTCCTCGGCGGTTCGCCGGGCACCCACGACCACCGCACGCACGGTGCCGGCCCCGCAGCGCCGACACTTCACACCGATGTCGATACGTCCGCACCAGCGGCACACCGCCCCGTCCGCATCGCGGTCAGACAATGACAGCGGGCCCACGCAGTGCCGGCAGCGGGCGATCTCCCGGCAGCGGTCGCACGCCACCGATGGCACGTATCCCCGGCGCGGCACCTGGACGAGTACCGGAGTGCCGCGATCGAGGGCCGCGCGGGCGGTACGCAGCGCCACCGACGGCAGCCGGGCACTTCGGGCCGCGGGGTCGCGTTCCTCGGCGAAGCCACTGTCGTCGAGGGCGACAACCCGTGCGGCCGCGGCCCGGACCGCCGGACGAGGCGCCACCAGATCGTGTGCCCAGCCACTGGCGACCAATGCCTGGGTCTCTGCGGTGCGGGAATAGCCACCGACCAGAGCCGCGCACCGAAGTTGGTGTGAGCGGAGCATGCCGACCTCGCGGGCGTGCGGATACGGCGCGCGGGGTTCAGCCAGGCTGTCGTCACCGTCGTCCCACACGATCACCAGGCCGAGCTTGTCCACCGGAGCGAACACCGCACTGCGGGTGCCGATCACCAGCCGGGCCTGCCCCCGCAACACCGACAGCCAGCGGCGGTACCGGGCCGACGGACCCAGGCCAGCGGCCAGCGCCACCACCGCGGATTCATCGATCAGAGCGGTGGCAGCGGGCACCAGAGCATCGATGTCTCGTTGGTCGGGGACAATGACCAGCACCCCGTGTCCACCGCTGACAGCGGCCGCGGCGGCTTCGGCCAACCGGTCGCACCAGGACTCCCCGGGCAGGGCCTGCCACGCCGCGCGGGCTGCACGCCCGTCGCGCAGCGCCTCCAGAAATTTCCCACCACCGCTGTAGCGATCCCACCCGGCCGGATCGACGGGTTCGACTACCGGCAGCAGCGGCACCGCCCGCGGGGTCTTTTCGGCAGACGCGTGCCGCGGCGGGATGGCCAGCCGCAGCACATCGGGCCGGGTGCCGGCGTAACGGGCAGCGACCGCGTCGACCAGTCGACGCACCTCGCCGGTGAGCACCGGCTCGGCGGAGATGACCCGGTCCAGCCAGCCCAGCTGGCCCGCGTGATCGGTGTCGGAGCGGCGCTCCAACACCACCGCGTCGACAAGCCGACCATGGAAGCGCACCCGCACGCGCACCCCTGGTTGCGCGTCATCGGATTGCTCCGCCGACACCAGATAGTCGAACTCACGGTCCAGGTGCGGCACCGACAGCATGGGCAGAACCCGGGCGATGGGTTCGTGTTCGGCGGCGTGCCGACCGGATGTGCTCAACTGCTCCCACCCGCTGTTGCTGAGGATCCGGTCGTTGAGGATCCCTGGTGTACCGCTTCGTCTTATTCGCCCTGCG
>Ga0114964_10001164_pt1 | contig 19390 bp, 20 predicted proteins | sample C_131016_MF_Meta_FD_92638 | JGI IMG/M metagenome (GOLD analysis project Ga0114964, IMG submission 92638) | Freshwater microbial communities from Lake Croche, Canada to study carbon cycling - C_131016_MF_MetaG | ecosystem: Environmental > Aquatic > Freshwater > Lake | place: Lake Croche, Canada... | reverse complement strand
GATGCGGTCAGATCCCAGTGGTCCAATTCCACTCGTGACTGTTATCCGCAAGCGACCTAGTTCAAACGGCGGATTTGCGGCCATAATTTCGTCGATGGCTGCGTTTATCACTTCATCGGATGGACACTTGATTCCCAGGCCAGTGGCACTGCGCCGCAACCGCAGATTGTGGCGATTCACTGCAAAAGCTCGGCCATTTTGGATCTTTAAGGTTTCGAATACGCCGTCCGCCACCATGAAACCGTGATCCAGCACGCTGACTTGCGCGTCTGCGACCGGAACCAGGGAACCGTTTACCCAGAAATGTGATGCCTGCATGCGCATATACTATTGCAATTGCGTGGCGAGCACCTTGAGTAGGTGGGAAGCCTTCAACTCGGTTTCATACCATTCACCACTGGGATCACTGTCATATGTGATACCCGCACCCGTACCAAAACACACCGTTGGAGATGTGCTTCGCAGCGACTGCCAAAATGTTCTGATACCCACGGCCAATTCGGCCTCGTCATTATCTACATCGATCCAGCCAATCACTCCGCAGTAAATCTCCCTCGGCACAGATTCAATTTTCGAAATCAACTCCAGGGAGCTGCTTTTAGGCGCGCCGCTCACCGAACCCGGCGGACACATAGCGCCAAAGATTTGTGACCAGGTCATGCCGTCTTGCAATTCGCCAGTGACATCGGAAACGAGATGCACGAGACCCGGGTGCACTTCCGTTCGCAACATGTCTGGCACCGCTACCGAGCCCGACTTGCATATCTGCGCCAGGTCATTGCGAATCAGATCAACAATCATCACGTTCTCAGCGGAGTCTTTTTCCAACATTGAGGCGCTATTCGTGGCAGTTCCTTTGATCGGACTGGACATTACTGTGTTGCCCGTACGTCGCAGGAACAACTCTGGCGATGCTGACGCAACTTTAATGTCGATGTCTAAGCCAGTGACATCACTAGGCAACGAAAGCGCGCAGGCATGCGGCGCGGGATTACCTGAGCGGATTTTCTGGTATGCCGCAATGCTGTCGAAGGATTCGGAAAGCTCCTGCGTTAGTACGCGACAGAAATTTGTTTGGTAAACCCAACCATCAGCGATCGCCTCGCGCACTTGATCGACACCAATCTCATATTGCTCTTGGCTGATTGAAGATTCCCATAACTGTGAATCAAGCAGCTGCTTGGCGCTGGTTAGGTGTTCCGCTTCAATCGGATAGGCGTGAGTAATCTGCTCAAACTCAAAGCCGAAGAATTCTCCCTCGAACGTCTGAACTACAGCCCACCAGCCTTGGGTTAAGTCAGCTGGATCGCGCGTTACTTGCAACAAGCCTGAGGCGCGCTTATCGCCAAAATATGCCACTGGCTCGTGTGAACTCACATACACAGCCTAGGCAGTAATCACAATGCGCACACGAGCTCTCAGCTTGAATCCTGCGTCCAGACTAAAAGCCTGCTCGGATAACTACCCGCCTGACTTTGAAGGTTTTCGAATTTTCGGATAGTCTTACGCAGGTTGAGGTTTATCCTCACATGCGGACGTGGCTCAGTGGTAGAGCATCACCTTGCCAAGGTGAGGGTCGCGGGTTCGAATCCCGTCGTCCGCTCGCTTTGTTTGTGGAGCACATTGGTGGAGTGGCCGAGAGGCGAGGCAACGGCCTGCAAAGCCGTGTACACGGGTTCAAATCCCGTCTCCACCTCACTGGTCGATTGGCGCAGTTGGTTAGCGCGCTTCCTTGACATGGAAGAGGTCACAGGTTCGAGTCCTGTATCGACCACCAGCTTGCACTTGAAACTAAATTAACTCGGCACAATCTCGCGGCTTAGTGCAGACGCTCTTGAAAGGGCGCGCAAGTATTTCTTCCGATATCCCCCAGCAAGCATCTCTGGACTGAACAGGCCACTGATTTCAACGCCGCTATAGGCCAATGGAATTTCGCGATCGTAGAGACGATCGATCAAAACCACCCAGCGCAGCGCCTGTGCCTGATCAGTCAGTTGAGAAATCCCTTCGAAGCACACAGCGTCGAGATCGTGCACTAACGCACCAAATGCACTCGGATGGACCTGGCTCAGGTGATTATTTAGTTGCTCAAAGTTGTCCAGCGCGTAACGAGAATTCGTTTGCGCAAGGGCATTCAGTTCCCCGCCGCTGATTGGCAAAGATCCAGAGAGTGCATTGCGGTGCCGGTAGTCGGGACCGTCTATCCGAATCACTTCGAAGTGGGCTGCGAGGCCCTGGATTTCGCGGATGAAGTCATCTGCGGCAAATCGACCTTCGCCTAACCGGTCTGGCAATGTGTTGCTAGTAACCGCAATTCGCACTCCTCGGTCCACGAGCCGACCCAGAAGCGTGCTCATCAATACGGTGTCGCCAGGATCATCGAGTTCAAATTCGTCGATGCAAATAAGTTCAAATTTTGAAAGAGTGTCAACGCTCTCGGCGAATCCAAGGGCTCCAACTAAGTTTGTGTACTCGACAAAACTTCCATACGCAGCTCGATGACCAAAGTAATGCCACAGAGCAGTGAGCAAATGGGTTTTCCCTACGCCAAAACCACCGTCTAAATAGATTCCAGCCTTGGGTGTTTCGGCTCTGCGAAAAATGGCCTTTCGCGGCTGACTCGGATCAATAAACAGTTCCATCTTGCTCTTTGCCAAGGCTTGCGATGGAATTGCTGGATCTGCCACGTAGTTATCAAATGTTGTGTGGGAAAACCGCTTTGGCACCACGAAATCGGAGATGATGGCACTTGCTTGCACTTTAGGAAAGCGATTACAGAGGGATTGCATTGCTCCAGCCTAGAGGCATGCGAGAATCGATGCGTGGTTAGCGAAATCGACTTTGATTCAATGCAAGAGCTTGCGCAGTTTTACGCAACTTCTGCGCCGAGATGGTTACGCATAAACATGGTGCTGTCCTTAGATGGCAGCTACGTCGGCACTTCTGGGTCATCGAGAGATCTCTCCAGTCCAGAAGATCTGACAGTGCTGCTGTTACTGCGTGCACTTAGCGATGTTGTTTTGGTCGGCGCGAAAACAGCGCTGGGTGAGAAATATCAACATCGCGCGATACGACCGGAATTGAAGTTCATACGAAGTTCTAATCCCCCATTTTGCATAGTCTCGCAGTCTTTAGACCTGCCGAGTTCTGCCCCGATATTTGCTGACCAGGCACATCCCCCGTTCGTGATCACGGCACACTAAGACAGCCCCCGATGGCAGGAAAACCTCTCGCGTGTTGAACAGTACGCGAATGTTCACGTAGTGCCTAATGCATCGCTGTCAGGAAAGACGATTCGCGCTGCGCTAACCGAACTTGGGTTCAACAAAATTGTGTGCGAGGGAGGGCCGACATTGCTTGGCACGTTACTTGCCGACGGGATCGCTGATGAATTCAACTTAACTATTAGTCCAAACATCGTCGGCTCAGCCGCCGCCGCCCCAGCTCTTGGTGAGTTAGCCAGGACTCTGGAACTAAGCGCTCTTGCCAAAGCAGGTAGTCATATTTTCACTCGGTATTTACGCACAGAGCATTAATCCCCGGCGCAGTTAGGCTTAGGTATGACAATAGAACGAAACGTTGAGCAATGGCGCGCGACACTGACGCCGGCAGAATTTCATGTCCTGCGCGAATCCGGTACCGAACCCGCGTTCGTGGGTGAATACACTGACACCGAAACCGAAGGCGTTTATCGCTGCAAGGCCTGCAGCAGTGAGCTGTTTCGTTCGTCAGAAAAATTCCATTCAGGATGTGGCTGGCCATCGTTCTATCAGCCAGGCACTTCTGCCGCAGTTGTTGAAATTAGCGACACTTCGCATGGGATGACTCGCATTGAAGTGCGTTGTGCCAACTGTGACTCCCATTTGGGACATGTGTTTAGCGGTGAAGGTTACTCGACTCCAACTGACTTGCGATACTGCATAAATTCGATCGCTCTATCGCTGGAACCGGTTACCCCGCAGTAATCGCAACTACTCCAATTAGTGTGCACACTATGCCGATGTACTGAATCGGCAGCAAGCGCTCTTTCAAAATCTGCCAGGCCAAAATTACGGTAGCCACGGGGAATAACGAACCCAAAATCGAAACAATGGACAGCAATCCCGAAGCCGCCGCAAAAGCAAACAGGATGTTGGCCCCGGCGTCTGTAAAACCAATTGCCGCGAGCATTGGCAAATCAGATCGCTGCAGGCCACCAAAATTTCGAACTACTAACAGAAGGATTCCAAGTACAGATATTTGGGTAATCCGCATGGCTGCAATAGTCATCGCTGGATTGCCCACTTGACCACCCTTGGCCATGCAGAACACGCAGATTCCAAACGAGACTGCAGCCACGAGAGCTAAGAACACCGGTCGTGCCGAGGCCTTTGAATTTAACTCGGGTCCACTGGCGAGAACCACTCCAGTAAACGCAACCAAGATGCCGATGTACTGAATTGCCGATGGCTTATCGCCGTTAATCAACCCGATTGTCAGCGGAATAATCACGCCGATTGAGGAAATTGGCGAAACGATGCCCATCAGTCCCGAAGAGAGTGCCGAATAAAAGGCAACCAAGCCAACCAGGCCCAGAAGTCCTGCAATAGCACCCCAGACCAGCGTGCCCTGGTTGTGCCAGCCCCAATGTCCGGTTTGCACTGCAAAGCCAATCGCCAGTATGCCACCGAAAACCTGCGAGCCGCCTAGTACGGCAATCGGCGGCAACCGACGCGACATGTTGCCGGCCATGAAGTCAGAAGTACCCCACGTGACACTGGAAAGAAGCGCAAGCAATAACGGCACACCAACAGCCTAGCGGCGTGCTTGGGGCAATTTTGCTCGATTTCAACCTAAGGTGATGGGAGTGATTATCGTGGACAAACCAAATACCGAAGAGGCCATCTGGAAAGATGCTGTCGCCACCTTGCATGGCGCAACTCGTCGCACCGAAATCACGCTTACAGAAGTTCCAGCACCAAATCGTCTTGCTCCATTCGCACTGGCGTTAAGTGCGGTGCTAACGAATAGCGCAGATCAAGAGTTATCTTCCGGACGTTTTGTGTTACTCCATGATCCCGCTGGTCAGCCGACTTGGGATGGCGATTTCCGAATCGTTACTTTTGTTAATGCCGACATCGAAGCAGATGTGGTCACCGATGAAATGTTCGATGAAGTCGCCTGGAGTTGGCTGCTTGAGTGTTTGGACAACAGCGAAGCGCAATACACCGCGCTCTCAGGTACTGTTACGCGAACCGTGAGTCGATCATTTGCCGATTTGGCAGACCGACAGCGCCAGACACAGCTGGAGATTCGTGCATCCTGGACCCCCGGTAGTGCGCAGTTAGCACAGCATTTAACCGCATGGTGTTCATTACTAGAGCAGTGCGCTGGACTGGAGCCATTACCTGAGGGTGTAACCCAGATTGCGCGCAATAAGCAGTAAAAATGACCGACGAACTTTTGGCCGAGGAGCAGCCTCCAGGCATACCCATTGATGAACCGCGAGAAGGTCTGCCGGAATTAATTTGCACCGAAGAGCAACTAAGAGCCGCCGCTGTCCTGTTGACTGCTGGCACTGGACCGGTGGCACTGGACGCCGAGCGTGCCAGCGGGTTTAAATACAGCGGTCGCGCATATCTGGTGCAACTGCGGCGTACTGGGTCTGGGACTTTCATGATAGACCCGACGTTCTTTGACGATCTGTGCGTGATTCAACAGTCACTCGAAGGTGTTGACTGGATTCTGCACGCGGCTTCACAAGACCTGGTCTGCTTGCGCGAAGTGGGACTCGTGCCGACTGCAGAACTCTTCGATACAGAACTCGCCGGAAGGTTACTTGGCTGCGCTCGCGTTGGCCTTGGTCCCCTGCTGCTCGCTGAGCTCGGTTACGCCCTGGCGAAGGAGCACAGCGCCGCGGATTGGTCGACCCGGCCGCTACCGGAAAAGTGGCTTAATTACGCAGCTCTTGATGTGGAGTTTTTAATTGAGCTCTGGGAGGTAATCGCGCAAAAATTGCACGCGGCCGGTAAATACGACTGGGCGCTGCAAGAGTTCTCGCATGTGCGAGATAACACCAACCCAATCATCCGCGACGAACCTTGGCGACGAACCTCGGGTTTGCACGCCGCGCGTCGCCCAAGACCGCTAGCAGTAGTTCGTGAACTATGGAATGCTCGCGACATTATTGCCCGCGAGCAGGACATCGCGCCTGGGCGAATTTTGGCTGATTCTTATTTCGTGGGAATCGCACACGAAGCGCTCGAAAATCAGTTCGTTGCCACTCCCGTTCCAGTATCTGCACTGCCATCATTAAATTCCCGCCCAACGAGGCGATACAAGCAAGCATGGGTTTCAGCCGTGGAAGCGGCGCTCGCACTGCCCGAGGATGCGCTGCCTGCCACCCGAATTCGCACGAATAGTCCACCGCCTCCGCGAACCTGGCAAGAAAAGAACCCAGGGGCTTTTGCCCAACTAGAGCAGGTTCGTTCCGGGATTTCTGCACTTGGCGAGTCGCTCAATGTGCCAGTCGAAAATTTGATTACCCCGGAGACCGTAAGAAGAATTCTTTGGACGCCACCTACAAGTGAAGTAGAACTCGATGCTCAACTAGAAACCTACAGTGCGCGCAAATGGCAGATTGAACTAATTAGGCCATTGCTGAAGAAAGCACTTTTTGAACCGCTGACTACGACTGCAGTAGAGCCTGAACCTTCGCCACAATAGTTGCCGCAATTCCGTCCGGGTCAAGTTGAAGTTCAGTTAGCCAGACAGATCGAGGTTTATGCGTCAAGAACTGCTTGGGAATTCCCAAGGCTAAGAATTGCGCGTTACAACCTGCATTGCTCAGTTCAGTACCGATAGCTTGGCCAATGCCGCCGTCCACAAGTCCATCTTCTAGTGTGACGACGAGTTTGCACTCAACCAGATTCTCGACCAGCTGCGATCTAATCGGCAGCGCTACAATCGGATCGATTACTCGAACTCTGAGTCCCTGTGTTTGAAGCACCTCGGCCGCCGCGACAGCGGAGCGTGCCAATGCGCCGATCGACACGATAACGATGTCGGCATCTTTGTCACCGAATAGATCTTCGCCAGCTAATGAATTTCGCAGCGGCTCAACGGACTCGCCCACCGCGCCCTTGGGAAAACGAATAGCCGTTGGTCCGTCGTCGACCGTGATGCAATAAGAGAGTGCTTGTTTCAAGCGCTCACCGTCTCTAGGTGCAAACAGCTGCAGACCAGGTACGACTCGCAATAAGGACATATCCCACATGCCGTTATGGCTTGGGCCATCATCACCTGTGATTCCAGCGCGGTCCAGGACAAATGTCACCCCCGCCTTGTGCAGTGCACTATCCATGATCACTTGGTCGATCGCGCGATTCAAAAAAGTTGAGTAGATGGCAACCACGGGATGCAATCCGGCGTGCGCCATACCAGCGGCACTAGTTACTGCATGTTGCTCGGCGATGCCAACATCAAAAATTCGATTTGGATAAGCGGATGCAAAATTATCCAGACCAGTCGGTCCAAGCATGGCCGCCGTTATCGCCACAATGTCTGGTCGGTCTTGTGCCAAACTAACCAACTCTTCGCTGAAAATCGAGGTCCAAGATGGTGGTGCTGACTTTAACGGCAGGCCGGTCTGCGGGTCCACGATTCCCACTGCATGAAAACGGTCCGCTTCATCAGATTCAGCTGGTTGGTAGCCACGGCCCTTGACTGTGATCGTATGAACGATTACAGGACCACCAAAATCACGGGCGCGTTCCAGGGCAAACTCGAGATCCTTGAGACTGTGGCCGTCGACCGGACCGATGTATTTCAAGCCGAGGTCTTCAAACATTCCCTGCGGTGCAACAAAGTCTTTGATGCCCTTTTTCATGCCGTGAAGCGCCTCGTACATTGGAGCGCCAACCACTGGTGTGCGACCAAGAACTGACTTACCCCAGTCTAAGAATCGTTCATACCCCTGAGTTGTGCGCAGGGTCGCCAAATGCTGCGCTAAACCACCGATAGTTGGCGAATAGGATCGCTCATTGTCATTGACGACTATCACTATAGATCTAGCTTTACCTTCGGCGATGTTATTGATTGCTTCCCAGGTCATACCACCAGTTAGTGCACCGTCGCCCACTACCGCTACGACATGTCGACCAACGTGCCCCTGTACCTCAAAGGCCTTCGCAATTCCATCGGCGTACGACAAGGCAGTGGAGGCATGGCTGTTCTCTATTACGTCATGCTCACTCTCCTCGCGACTTGGATAACCGGAGAGTCCTGACTCCTGGCGAAGAGTGTCAAAATCATCCGTTCGACCAGTGACCATCTTGTGCACGTACGACTGGTGACCGGTGTCCCAAAGAATTGGATCTTGCGGCGAATCGAAAACGCGGTGAAGTGCAAGAGTTAGTTCAACGACACCCAGATTCGGGCCTAAGTGTCCCCCAGTGGCTGATACCTTCGTCACCAAGAATTCTCTGATTTCTGCGGCGAGCTGAGCTAGTTCGTCAAAACTCAGGGCACGCAAATCCATTGGGGATTTGATTCGCTCTAGTTGAGACATTCAGAAACCATTTCTCGAGGTATTACTAAAGTTTATGCGCGCAGGATTGACTTTGCTTGTTGAGAACCTAACGCAACATACTTCGCAATACATACTGCAAAATGCCGCCGTGGCGATAATAATCTGCCTCGCCAGGGGTATCAATGCGAACCACTGCCGCGAAACTAATCTGGGTACCATCAGTTGAAGTAGCCACCACTGAAAGGGTTTCTGGGGTTTGCCCGTGATTTAAGCCGGTAACTCCAGAGAACGTGAAGGTTTCTGTGCCGGTTAATCCGAGAGAATCGGCAGACTGGCCTACTGGGAACTGGAGCGGTAGCACCCCCATACCAATCAGATTCGAGCGATGGATGCGCTCGAATGACTCAGCGATCACGGCTCTAACGCCGAGTAGGGCTGTGCCTTTAGCCGCCCAGTCGCGCGAAGATCCAGAGCCATATTCCTTGCCCGCCAAAATTACTAGTGGGATATTCTGCGCTTGATAACTCTGGGCAGCATCAAAAATTGCCACCTGCTCTAAATTCGATTTGGTGAAGTCAACTGTGTAACCACCCTCAACATCATTGAGCAGTTGATTACGCAACCGGATGTTCGCGAATGTGCCACGGATCATTACTTCATGGTTACCACGGCGCGACCCGTACGAGTTGAAATCCGCCTTTTCGATTCCGTGATCCGTGAGATATCGACCAGCAGGACTATCGGAACGAATTGAACCCGCTGGTGAGATGTGATCAGTGGTCACAGAGTCACCGAGTTTCGCGAGCACTCGAGCGCCCACGATGTCAGCCACTGGAGTTGGGTCTGCGGACATGTTGTCGAAATACGGCGGCTTACGCACGTAAGTGCTCTGGCTGTCCCAGGCAAATGTATCTCCGGTAGGCGTCGGTAGATTCTGCCAATGCTCATCGCCAGCAAAAACATCCGCGTATCGTGACGTGAACATTTGCGCATCAATAGATGAAGCAATTGCGGCATTCACTTCTTCGGCGCTAGGCCAGATGTCCGCCAAATAAACAGGCGCACCATCTGCATCATTACCGAGCGGATCGTTAAGCATGTCGACATGCATCGAGCCAGCCAATGCATACGCAACGACTAACGGCGGCGACGCAAGATAGTTCATCTTGACATCTGGATTGATCCGACCTTCAAAATTTCTATTACCCGAAAGTACAGACACTGCGGTTAAATCATGCTCGCTAATCGTCTGACTAATCGCCGGATGCAGTGGACCAGAGTTGCCAATACAAGTGGTGCAACCATAACCGACTAAGTTGAAGCCGAGCGCATCTAGATAAGGCGTAAGGCCAGCTTTGTCGTAGTAGTCAGTGACAACTTGTGAGCCAGGAGCCAATGTGGTCTTAACCCATGGCTTAGTGCTCAGGCCCTTCTCAACAGCCTTCTTGGCAAGTAATCCCGCGGCTAACATAACCGAGGGATTGGAAGTGTTTGTACACGAAGTTATTGAAGCAATCACCACATCGCCGTGATGCAGATCGAATTGCTTATCCCCCGCATTCACCGAAGCGCTAGCTGAGGGATCCTGCGTGTACGTAGTAAGCGCCTCGGCAAACGCACGCGCGGAATTGCTCAATTCAACGCGATCTTGCGGACGCTTTGGACCAGCGATTGAGGGAACCACACTTCCAAGGTCAAGCTCAAGGTACTCGGAATACGATGGCTCCTGCGCGGGGTCATGCCACAAGCCTTGAGCTTGCGCATAGGCCTTAACTAGTGCGATGTGATCTGCTGTACGCCCGGTTAGTTCTAAATAACTTAGGGTCTGTTCATCGATCGGGAATACTGAGGCCGTTGAGCCATATTCTGGGCTCATGTTGCCGATGGTTGCGCGATTAGCCAGTGATACTGAGCTCACCCCATCGCCGTAAAACTCGACAAACTTGCCGACAACTCCGTGTGCGCGCAGTATCGAAGTGATGGTGAGCACTAAGTCGGTTGCGGTAGTACCTGCCGGCATTTGTCCGAAGAGTTTGAATCCAACTACCCGAGGAATCAACATTGAAACTGGCTGACCAAGCATTGCCGCTTCTGCTTCGATGCCACCCACACCCCAGCCGAGCACGCCTAGACCGTTAACCATGGTGGTGTGTGAATCGGTGCCCACGCAGGTATCGGGATATGCCTGACCGTTGCGAGTCATAATTACCCGAGCGAGCGCCTCAATATTTACCTGATGCACAATGCCAGTGCCCGGCGGAACTACTTTGAAATCATCGAACGCACCCTGACCCCAACGCAGGAACTGATAACGCTCTCCGTTTCGCTGATATTCGAGTTCAACATTTCGCTTCGCCGAATCAGCGGTTCCGAAGAAATCGGCAATCACAGAATGGTCGATAACGAGTTCGGCTGGCGCTAGAGGATTAATTCGCGCGGGATCCCCACCGAGGGCAGTGAATGCCTCGCGCATTGTGGCTAAGTCAACGACACACGGCACACCAGTGAAGTCCTGCATGATCACTCGAGCCGGGGTGAACTGGATTTCGTCGGTCGGCTCAGCGGACGAGTCCCAGTTGGCTAATGCCTGAATCTGCGCAGCCGTAACGTTGGCCCCATCTTCAGTGCGAAGCAGGTTCTCCAAAAGCACTTTATGCGTGTACGGCAGTCGCGAAACACCTGGAAGCGCATCGAGCGAGAATATCTCAAAAGTTTCGGTTCCAACCGATAGAGACTTCCTGGCATTAAACGAATTCAGGCTTGGCATTTCGCTCCTCAAACTATCTTGATGTCAAGATAGTTTAGCACTGCTAGGAACAAGGGTTGCCTGCCCCATCGCTAACTGCGCGTGAAAACAGCAACGCATTCGACGTGTGACGTCATCGGAAATGCGTCGAACCCGCGCAACCTGCGCATAGACCAGCCACCTTCGGCCAACAGGGCCGTATCCCTACCCAACGAACTTGGATCACACGCCACATAGACGATCGCGTACTTTGCTATGTTTGCTACTTTTTCCATAACAGACTTGCCAGCACCCGCACGTGGCGGATCTAATACGACTACATCAAAAGACTGATCATGGTGAGCACTCAACCATTTGTTCACATCCGAAGTAACCAACTCGAGTTGTGGCAGGTCGCTGCAGGACCTGCGGGCATCGCGCACTGCATCAATCGAGGATTCCACTGCAACAACAGTGCCTCGTTCGCCGACATCGCCTGCCAGTGACGCAGCAAATAACGCAGAGCCCGAATACAGGTCAAGCATTGTCTGGCCAGGCTGCAATGCCGCGAATTTGCGCACCGTGTCAACCAGAACGGGTGGAGCCTGCTTGTGCACCTGCCAAAAGGAGCTAGCGTGGATGCGCCAATTCCGGTCGCCTACCTTTTCGTCCAGCCATGGCCCGCCACGACGATCAACCACTACATGCTGCCCAGTTGAACTCAGCGCAGTCTCGACTTCTGGCTCCCCCAGATGTAGCGCAGATTCGGCCAAAGCCACTGAACCTTGCACAGCGATGAGACAGTCGTCAATCTCGATCACACTGTGGGAACGCGGCATGCGCATTCCCACGCCAAAGTCTCCGATAGATGCGTATCGGTTGCGAGTGCGCCAGCGCAAGCCATCCGACTCCCCTGGCATCGCCTCGACCGAAAATTCAGCAAGCGGGCGACCATTAACCTCAATGAGTTTGCCTAGATGGCTTAATTGCTCGCGAACGACTTCACTCTTAAGTTCGCGTTGATACGCCAAACTCGAATGTTGCCAGTCACATCCACCGCACTGCGCCGAAAACTTGCACGGAGATTCAACTCGATGCTCGCTGCCCTTGCGCACTTCTATTGCGTCGGCTCGATAGAACTTTGCCGTGATATCGGTGATTTCTGCCATAACTATTTCGCCCGGCAGGCAGTGGCGAACAAAAACCACTTTGCCCTCATGTCGAGCGATACAGAAGCCGCCATTAGCAACCCGCAAAATTTCTAATTCAACAACGTCGCCAATTCGAACAATTGACCCATCAGGCGACGTTAAGTCGGCACTATTCGTCATTGGCGGTGGATTCAGTCCAATTATCAGCGAACTTTGCATCCGGCTCACCTTTGCGAGTAGCTCCAGCGGCCAAGTTCATCGCGTCAGCATCGATGCGTTCACTCGAGAGCAGTTGCCAAGGAACGGAAACGACCATGACTCCTTGAGTAAACAACAGTCGACCCTTGAGGCGCAGCGCACTCTGGTTATGCAACAAGTGTTCCCACCAGTGTCCAACGACGTATTCAGGAATGTAGACCGTAACCAAATCGCGTGGGCTCTTCCGCGTTAGGGACTTTACATAGTCCAAGACGGGCCGAGTAACTTCCCGGTACGGTGAATTAAGAATTGTTAGAGTCACTGGAATTTCTCGGCGCGCCCACTCTGCTACCAGATAGTCGGTCTCTTCTTCGTCTACAGAAACTGTTACTGCTTCCAGCACTGTCGGGCGAGTTGCTCGGGCATAGGAAAGTGCACGCAATGTTGGCTTGTGAATCTTTGAAACCAGAACTAAGGCGTGCACTCGAGGCGGAAGAATCACACTTTCATCCGGCTCTGGGGCCAACTCTGCTGCGACGCGGTCATAGTGACGACGGATAGCTTTCATCAGAATGAAGAGCACGGTCATCGAGACACAGGCAATCCACGCACCCATTGTGAACTTCGTAACTAGGACGATGGTTAGTACCAGTCCTGTCATCGCGAATCCAACAGTGTTAATGATTCGACTGCGGATCATCTTTGCGCGCGCCGATGAATCAGATTCTGCTTTGAGTAACCGAGTCCAGTGCCTGATCATGCCCAACTGGCTGACCGTGAAAGACACGAAAACTCCGACGGTATAAAGCGGGATAAGCAAACTTACTTCGGCCTTGAATGCCCAGACCAAAATCATGGCTAAGACTGCCAAAGTCAAAATACCGTTACTGTACGCAAGCCGGTCGCCTCGAGTGTGCAGCTGACGCGGCAGGAATCCGTCACGAGACAGAATCGAACCTAGAACCGGGAAACCGTTAAACGCCGTATTCGCCGCAAGAACCAAAATCAACGCAGTGACTAAAGCCACACCAACTGCGGCGATTGGGAAGTTGCTGAAGACGGTTTGGGCCACTTGCACAATCACCGTCTTTTGGGTGGCGCCATTTGGCAATCCCGAGATTTGCGAATCTAGATTGGTAATTCGCACCTTTGTTACCAGTGAAAGGACAGTCACGCCCAGGAACATTGTGATCGCAATCGTCCCAAGCAGTGCCAATGTGGTCGCAGCATTCTTACTCTTGGGCGGGCGAAATGCCGGAACTCCGTTACTAATTGCCTCTACTCCAGTTAACGCAGTGCAACCAGATGTGAAAGAACGCAAACTCAAAAATGCCAGCGCTAAACCGGTGTACTGACCGGTCGGAATAATGTGGTAACCAGAACTCTCAGCCAGCAGCGTCTGACCAGAGGCAATCCGAACACCCGCCCAGATCAACATAGTGATGATCGAAAACATAAAGGCGTATACCGGAATTGCAAAGACACTGCCAGATTCGCGCACACCGCGAAGGTTCATCATCGCAATGATCACAATACAAAGTATGGCGATCTGCACACGGTGATTATTTAGCGCCGGGAAAGATGAAGAGATGTTTTCTACGGCCGAAGAGATCGAAACCGCGACCGTAAGGATGTAGTCAACCAATAGTGCTGCCGCAACAGTCAGGCCAAAGTTGTTGCCGAGATTTGTAGTAGCCACTTCGTAGTCGCCGCCACCACTCGGATACGCATGGACATTTTGTCGATAGGACAAAACGACAACGGTCATAACTACGGCAACCGCGCCCGCTGCCCAGAGTGCACCTTGATAAAACGCTACGCCACCAAGGGCCAGAACAATCAGGATTTCTTGGGTGGCATAAGCAACTGACGACAAAGCGTCAGAGGCGAATATTGGAAGCGCGATTCTGATCGGCAGAAGCGTCTCACCTAAGCGATCGCTAGAAATTGCTCGACCGAAAATTATCCGCTTTGCGTTATTGGTTATAGATGCCACGAGACTAGAGCCTACGCCTAGACCGGTATCGCTGTTTCGTTGACTCGCGCAAACTAGTCGGTGTGCGCATCGGTATTACGCATCAGGTGTAGATTGGTTGTCATGCATGTTGTAATCATGGGTTGCGGTCGAGTCGGCGCGATGCTGGCGCATTCTCTAGAGTCCCTAGGACACTCAGTAGCAGTGATTGACCAGGATGCATCAGCATTCAGACGGTTGGGAACTGACTTCAAGGGTCTAACCATTAAAGGCGTGGGTTTTGACCGCGAACATCTAATTGAGGCCGGGATTGAACGAGCCGAAGCATTTGCTGCGGTTTCTTCCGGCGATAACTCAAACATTTTGGCGGCCCGCACAGCCCGTGAAACTTTTGGAATAACTAATGTTGTGGCCCGTATTTACGATCCAAGACGCGCTGAAGTGTTTGAGCGTCTAGGCATTCCGACTGTGGCCACCGTCTCTTGGACAAATGAGCAGATTATCCGGCACATTCTCCCTGCGGGTGCGAGTCAAGAGTGGCGTGACCCGAACGGCCAAGTCGCGCTGGCTCAAGTTGAAATTCACGCCGGCTGGGTGGGGATGAGTCTGCAAAAGATTGAGGAAAACACCAAGATTCGTATTGCGATGCTTACTCGCCTGGGCTCCAGCGTGTTGCCAACACACCAAAGCGTGCTTCAAGAAGGCGACTTGGTGCACATACTTGCGCAGATATCCGACTTGCCAAACATTGAATCCACACTAGCGAAAGCACCGGTGCACTAATGCGTATTGCCATTGCTGGGGCTGGCAAAGTTGGCCGCTCCATTGCCACCGAACTCGCGTCCAACGGGCATCAAGTCCTGCTCATCGACCGGGATCCGAAGATTCAAAACATCGACATCGATGGGGTAACCGTCGTGCAGGCTGATGCCTGCGAGGTTGAGTCACTCAGCGATGCGAATGTTTCGAGTTGCCAAGTTATCGTGGCGGCCACAGGTGACGACAAAACAAATCTCGTAGTTTCACTGCTCGCCAAAACTGAATTTGGTGTGCCGCGTGTTATTGCACGAGTAAATCATCCCAAGAACGAATGGATGTTCGATGAGGCTTGGGGTGTGGACACTGCCGTTTCGACTCCGCGCATGCTTTCGGCGCTCGTTGAGGAAGCTGTCACTGTGGGCGACTTAGTTCGCTTGATGACACTTCGCAAGGGCGAGGCCAATCTCGTTGAGTTCACACTCGCACCAGACAGTCCTGTAGTAAGTAAGTGTGTTCGTGATGTGGTGTGGCCAAATGACACCACGCTTGTTTGCATACTGCGTGAACATCATGTGATCACACCGACCGGCGATGACCCACTTGAATCCGGCGACGAGCTGCTGTTCATTGCAACCAGCGATCAAGAGCCAGCTTTAATGCAGCTCCTTCGCGGTTAATTAACGCTTTTGTTCCCGCAGCACTAAGAACGAACCGTAAGCGACCAAGGCGAATACGGGATAGCCAAGTACAACGCTGGAAATTCCAAGTGCGCCCGTTGCATGAACTAGCCACATTGGGAACATAATCACGAACCTACCCAGAAACATTGCCGACCATAGCCAGGTAACTGTTGAGTATTTTCGCAAAACTTCTGGGTCATTTCGCCAATGTGTGGTTTGGGACACTAGCGGTTTCTGCGCTTTGGTCGAACTTTTCATTGATTCGCTGGCCCGCAACATACTCAGTATGTAGCCCAGTAATGGGCGCCTTAAGGCAATGCTCAGTGCGAATACCGAGCCATATATACCGTTGCGAATTATTCCGGTTAGGAAGAAATTCTGTGCGTGGCCCGTGCGATGCGTAATGTACGCCGAGAACGCCAGTCCAATCAGACCTGAAATAACTTGCTGCAGTGACTTGCGCTGGATGAGAGCGACAATCGCCAAAACAATACCTGAGCCCACTGCCCAAATGAGCGCCTGTCGCAAATTGTGATCGCGGGCAAAGTAAACGCCCAAGAAAATCAGAGAGGGCAAACCGGAGTCGAATGCTCCGCGCCAACCACCGATTGCGCCAGCCAAGACAGCGGTGTCTGCACTTATCTCGTGGACAAAATTCTCCGTTGAATCTTCAATTCGATCAATTAAGGATTCTTCGTCCTTCTCAGTCACTATTCGCCTGCTGCCAACAACTCATAGCGGGGATTAAATAGCGTCGGCTGATCTGCTGGACCACGAGTGAGTCGTCCCTGTGCAATTAACGCGCGTCCAGTGGTAATCCCGCGAATAGAACGCCGACCGAGCCAGATGAGAGTGATGAATCCCGAGCCATCCCAGAGTTCCGCCTCAACCATCGGAACACTTGTATTTGGCCTAATCCGCAATGCACGTATCGCGCCATGCACTTTCACGACCGAACCCAGTTCCACCTCTGTAGCAGCTTGCGCGCCGAGTAACTCAGTGGCGTCTTGAAGTGCAGCGGCATCAACGTCTTCCTGAGAAGAGAAGAATGAGGGCTTGCGAGATGTCTTCACCAGTTCAGTCTAACTCGCGCAATCGAAGCAACCTCTGCAGTAGCCACGTGTGGTTATGTCGGCAGGGTTAAGGTAAGCGGCTCACCGGGTGACATCGCTTCTTCACCCCGATGCACTGTGAGTTGACTGAGTATTACATCCATTTGTTCGATGTCGGCAGGGTCTGCGGCTGCCGCTCCAGAGACGGCGATTCGCATAAACCATCGATCGCCATCTACACCGAGGAAGCGCACTGGTTGTAAAACATTATTGTTCTCAAAATCAACAGTTGGCATAGTGCAGTGAATCTCAGAACCAAAGACGCCAATCACGATCTCACAGTCAACCTGCTGCTGCGCTAAGGCCGAAACCAACTCGTCACGAGTGGTGGGCCAGATTAATTCATCTTTTGCTCGAGCAAATACCTGGACATCGGCCATTGAGGCTCCATAGGTTAAGCCAAGCCCTGTCCCTTGCATGGTTTCTTGGTCGATGTTTACTGAGATTTCCAGGCCCTCGAGCAGTGGAACAGATACTGCGCCTAAGTCCAAGAAGCCGTTGGTTGCAACGACAACAATTTCTTCGAATTCACTCATACCTGCAGACCAGTCGAGCCGAAGCCGCCGTCGCCACGCTCAGTTTCGGATAACTCACTTACTTCGACAAAGTTAGCGCGGGCCACTTCTTGAACCACCAATTGCGCAATTCTGGTGCCAGCGGGCAGTTCAACGTTTACCTGTGGATCCAAATTTATTAGACAAACTTTGATTTCACCACGGTAGCCAGCATCAATTGTGCCCGGTGCGTTTACCAAAGCGACACCATTTCTGATCGCCAGACCAGAGCGTGGATGAACCAATCCCACGTACCCCTCTGGCAGCGCGATAGCGATTCCAGTTGGCACAAGCCTTCGCTCCCCCGGGCGTAGCGTCACCGATTCTACGGACACCAAATCCGCACCTGCATCACTTAAATGCGCGTACTGCGGGATTACAGCATTTTCGTGCATACGAGTAATCGGGATTACGATTGAGTCATCAGCACGTGTCATGAGCATTAGATTAGCGAGTCGCAAATGAATAGCCGCACCCAGCACGGCGAAGGCGTCGATGGCGAAACTGTTTGTTACCAGGAGCGGCTGTGGCCAGGCGTTGGCGGTTGCCTATTCGTTCTGCTGATGACGGCCTCAGTGGGAATTGCTTACGGACACGCGTACGGTCGCCTTGTTGGCCTGGCTGTCGGAATTCTGGCCAGTGCTCTCGCTCTCGGTCTGATGCTAGTCAACTCGCCGATAGTACGAGTAGATGAGCGTGTGCTTCGCGTGGGTAAAGCGCGCCTACCTCTTCGCCATGTCGGCAATGTCAGTCGCCTTGACGCAGCCGCAACCCAGGCTGCATTCCGGGAGCGCTCCCACCACCAGTCATTCCTGACCCTTCGTAGTTGGATCAAAGAATCAGTGATTGTGACGGTAACTGATACTCAAGATCCACATCCATACTGGCAAATCAGTTCACGGCGCAGTACCGCGCTATCAGTGGCCATTGAACAAGCGGTGACAAAATCTGGAGGAAGAAATGAGTAACGACAAGCGGGAACGAAAATTGCTCGCACCACTCGTGATTATGTGCGCAGCGTGGGCGATTCGAAAGTCCATGAACAAGACTCAATCGGTAATTCAAAACAAGCGCCCTGAGCAAACACCAAAGCCGAAGCACGAAGAGCTCGCTTGGAAGGTTGGACTTGCGGTGGCGTTGGCATCCGCCGAAGCGCTAATTAGTTCAGTTATGTCCAAATCAAAAGACGAGGACGAAGGCGCTAACTAATTGCAGTCGTTACAAACTGGACCAGTTTTGCCAGTCTTTGCCAACTGGCTTCGGTGATGAACTAAGAAGCATTTTGAGCAAGTAAATTCATCTGCTTGCTTCGGGATAACGGTCACTGTAATTGATTCATCGCTTAAATCTGCGCCTGGTAGTTCGAGGCTCTCAGCTAAATCAGCCTCGTCCATGTCGATGTTTGTTGAAGATTTAGCGGCAGACTGCGCCTTAAGTTCTTCCAGACTCTCGTTCTCTTCTTCAGTATCTGTTTTTCTCGGTGCATCGTAGTCGGTAGCCATAGCTAGTTTCAGTTCTCCTACTGATCAAAGTGGTCAGATGTTTTATTCTCACCTAACGCTAGGTGACATTACTTTATGCCCCAGCCGCGCAATGCACCGCCCCTAGACATGTAAATTTTTTGTTAGTTCAGGCGACGAAGTTCCAGTGGGTAGCGTTTGGCCAATGCCTGATAAGTTTTGGCCGAATATTCCATCGTCGCTCGGTCGGCCGACCCTTCTTTTATG